>WNFF01002328.1_pt1 | contig 25949 bp, 16 predicted proteins | sample 5400441 | NCBI WGS metagenome assembly WNFF01 (sample SAMN13153345, study PRJNA577476) | soil metagenome | isolation source: 120 cm saprolite under Douglas fir tree site 2 hole 3 replicate 1 | place: USA:California | collected 2015-04-18
GCACAATGCCTGATCTACTACGGCAGCCCGCGTTTCCGCGCGCCTATCGAGCCGATGCTCATTCTACTGGCGGCTGGCACAATCTGGTGGCTGACGCATCGCGAAATGGGCACCCTGCGGTGGATCGTGGACAGAATTCGCCACAAAGATCAAATAGTAAAAGATATGCCCGGCGAGTCAGCAGATTCGCTGGCTCCCGGCGAGCCTGCTACCGGGAATGAGCATATTCTTGCTGCTGATAAATAAAAATTAATCTCTAGCATTGACAACATGGTATACTGCTCTCAAAACACTGCTGAACCGCATTGCCATAGTCAACGAGCGGAGGAAAAAGTTCGCAATGCCCCATCTCAAGCTTGACCAATCCCTGGTAAACGAAGCACGCACACTGGCACAGCACATAGTCGAGCCTGTGATAGGCTATATCAGCGCCCACACCACCGTCGCCATCGAGCGCACAACCTGGTGTCGATGGCATCGATGAAGAGGACGTGCCGCTACCAAACCGTGTCGTTGATGGTGCTTTGCATCTCCTGCCAGGAGGCATCCTTCGCCCTTTCGTTGCTACCATGCTCAAAAACAACCTCGGTGTGCAGGCAACTGCTGAAGCTATCGGACGAGGTGAACTCGCGCTCCACGAGGTAGGAAACGAGCATGAGTTTCTAGCAGCCATTGAAGCTGAAGCTGCGCGCCTGGTACAGGAGGGAATAGCACGCATCAGGGCCAGGCGTGCCGAGCGTACTGCGATGGTTGAAGAACTGGGCAATCCACCCGCACCGTGGCTCTATGTTATCGTGGCAACAGGCAACATTTATGAAGATATCGTACAGGCGCAAGCCGCTGCCAGGCAAGGAGCCGATGTCATAGCTGTAATCCGTTCCACCGCCCAGAGCCTCCTCGACTACGTGCCCTATGGCCCAACCACTGAAGGTTTCGGCGGCACCTATGCGACACAGGCAAACTTTAAGCTCATGCGTGCAGCGCTCGACGAGGTCAGTCGAGAGGTAGGCCGTTATATACGGCTAACCAACTATTGTTCGGGGCTATGTATGCCGGAAATTGCCGCGATGGGCGCCTTAGAGCGGCTCGATATGATGCTCAATGACGCACTCTACGGCATCATTTTCCGCGACATTAACATGAAGCGCACCCTTATTGATCAACTCTTCTCCCGGCGCATTAACGCTGCGGCCGGCATCATCATCAATACCGGCGAAGATAATTATTTGACTACTGCCGATGCGCTGGAGGGCGAGCATACCGTTGTCGCCTCGCAGTTCATCAACGAACGCTTTGCCCAGGTCGCTGGCATTCCACCAGCGCAGATGGGCCTTGGCCATGCTTTCGAGATTGACCCTGATACGCCCGATCACCTGCTGCACGAAATAGCTTCAGCGCAATTAATCCGCGATCTCTTTCCCGGCTATCCCATCAAGTACATGCCTCCTACCAGGCACATGACCGGCGATATCTTCCGTGGACACGTGCTCGACAGCTTCTTCAACCTCGTTGGCGTACTAACAGGCCAGGGCATTCAGTTGTTAGGTATGCCCACCGAAGCCATTCATACACCCCTCTTGCAGGATCGCTTCCTGTCTATTCGCAGTGCCCTCTACGTCTTCAACGCGGCCCGCGACCTTGGCGAACAGTTCGACTGGCGCGAAGATAGCCTGGTAGCACACTGGGCAGGCCAGATTCTGCGCGAGGCCGTAGACCTCCTGCGGCAAATAGATGACCTGGGTCTTTTTAAAGGACTGGCAGCCGGTCTGTTTGCCACTATCAAGCGCTCACCAGAGGGGGGACGTGGCTTAGAAGGCGTGATTAAACGCAACGAAGTGTATTTTAATCCATTTTATGAGAAGTTGCTCTAGCTACGTCAAGTCGGCCTCAGCGAGACCGCTACTGTTACGCGCTGTAAGGAGGGCGTCTATGTGCCCCCTCACTTTCCGGCGCAACAAAGCGATACCCAACGCCCGGCTCGGTAAGTAAGTAGCGCGGATTGGCAGGGTCAGGCTCCAGCTTCTGGCGCAGACGGTTAATATACACGCGCAGATACTCGGCCTCACCGCCGTATTCAGGTCCCCAGATACTCTGCAGGAGCATGCGATGTGTGAGCACCTTGCCTGCATTGGTGATCAGTTGCTTCAGAAGGGCGAACTCTGTTGGCGACAGCCGCACCTCTGCCCCCCGAAGTCGCACGATGTGCCCCGAGAGGTCGATCTCGAGGTCTCCAAATTGCTTGATTCCACCTGCAGGTGGCATCACCTCCCATTGCGTACGGCGCAACACAGCGCGCACGCGAGCCAGCAGCTCTTCCACCCCGAACGGCTTGGTCAGGTAATCATCTGCGCCGAGATCGAGCGCCGTGACCTTGTCGCTTTCCGCATCCAGCGCGGTCAACACGATGATGGGCACAGCAGAGTGCTCGCGCACGCGCCGGCAGACTTCGAGGCCGTCCATGCGCGGCATCATGATATCTAGAATCAGCAGATGCGGGTCTTCCCGTTCCCACAGGGCCATGGCCTCTAACCCGTTGCTCGCCTCCAGTACCTCAAAGCCGCGTACGCGCAGGTTCCGGCTCACGAAGTCGCGCAGCGCTACCTCATCTTCGGCGAGCAGAATGCGCTTCGCCTTCATCGTCATATGTGCCTCCCTTCCTCCGTCGAGAGCGCCTTTGCCAGCGTATCACCAGGCACAATGGCAACTACAGGCGAGACATCTCCGCTCTGGTCGGATGAGTGCTCCGCAGAAGTCCCCCAGACTTCTTTGCTGGACACTTCCTTTGGACATGCCTGACTGACGCAGTCAGTAGCGGCGCCAGCCGCGTTGGCATGTCCCATTGCAAGGTTCGCAGCGTCGTTTCCGTCCTGCATAAGAGCGGTAAGTGGCAGCGAGAATGAGATAGTAGTGCCCCGCCCGTTGCTCTCCACCCAGATAGCGCCCCCGTGGGCCTCGATGAAAGCCTTGCAGATGGCCAGTCCTAGGCCAGTGCCGCCAGAATGCTGCTGCCGACCATGTCGCGCCCGGTAGAAACGCTCGAACACATGTGTCAGTTCGTCGGGGGCGATACCAGGCCCATTGTCTGAAATTGCTACGACAAGCACATCGTCCCGCCTCTCGGCGGTAATACGCACTTCGCCCTCACCATATACGAGCGCGTTGGCGACCAGGTTGTGGAGCACAACCTCCATGCGCGCGCTGTCCACGTTTACCAGGGGCAGATCGCCGGGGATGTGCAAAGCTAGTATGACACCGGGGTGGTCTAATCGCTCGATGGTCTTCGCCACGAGATCCTGCACTCTGGCGGGCCCGCGATTGAGCAGGAGCAGCCCGGCTTCCTGGCGCGAGAGGTCGAGCAGGTTGCTGACGAACTGCGCCAACCGATCGGCTTCGCCGCTGATCGTCTGCAGGAAATGGCGCTGGTCCGCAAGCGACCAGGTCGCGCTCGCGCGTCACATCGCGCAGCAGCAGGCCGCGCCCAATGGCCCGCCCTGACTCGTCACCCACATCGAACAGCCGCAAGTGGATGGCACGGCGTCGATCACCTCGCTTGATTTCAACAACCAGCTCCGTGGCTTCGGCGGAGTCAGCCTGTGCCAGGGCCCGCTCGCACTCCGCAGGATCCACCGCAGCCGTGCGCAATGCCTCGTAAAGTGCGCTGATGGGGCGGCTCTCCAGCGCCTCGCTGGGTAGGCCCGCGATAGCGCTTGCCCCCAGGTTGGCAAACAGCACCGTCCCGTCGATGCCTGTCAACACCAGCCCGTCGCTCATACTGCCCATGATCGCCTCCAGCTTGTGCTTCTCCTCCGAGGCCTGCTGGTACAGGCGCTCGTTCTCCCGTGCCACCTCGCGTAGCCGCTCATCGCTGCGCTCGTAAAGCACTGCGTGTTCCCAGGCGAGCGTGGCGTAGTTGGCGAACGTCAGCAGCAAGTCGATCTCGTTCTGGTTGAAGGGATGGGGTTCGGAGCGATGCACTAGCAGGACCACGCCTCCCGCATGCCGGCTGATGATCGGGATCGCCAGCACCGCGCGGAAGCCCTCGTCGTAGGAGAACGAAGGCTGCCCGGGACCGAGCAGCTTCTGTACCGGCTTGCCGTCGCGTAGCGCCAGCACCGCAGCCGAACTCACATTCTCAGGAGACAGGAAGAGCTCGTGGTCGTAGCGTTCACTATGGCCATCGCTGACCAGCACACGCAGCACGCCTTGCTCGTCTGGCAGAAGCACCGCAGCGGCCTGCACATCCACCAGCCGTCGCGCCTCTTGAATGATCTTTCTTACGACGGCACGCGGTTCAAGCGACCCGACCACGGCGTTCGACGTTTCCAGTAGCGTGCGCAGCTCACCGAGTTTTTCCAGCCCATCGCGCTCCAGGCGCACGAGTGAACGTGCCAGGTCGCCGACCTCGTCGTCACGCGCGGCGAGCACGGTCGCATGTACCGGGATTGACTGCTCCGAGGCAGGCAGCGCCTGGTGCTGGATGGCGAGCGTGTGGAGGGGGCGGATGACCCGGCTCAGTAGCATGAGCCAGAACAGCAGGCCCCCGATGGCAAAAAGCAGTGCTGCCGCCAGCAACCAGAGATGGAGTTGCGCAACGACAGCCAGTGCCTCGCTTACTGGCCTCTGCACGACGACAGCCCAGCCAGTATACGGGACAGGAACGGCGCTGAACAGCCAGTCCTGGCCATCAGGCCCCGGACCTGGGCGTGAGACCGCCCGTCCCTGCAGCGCCTGCTCGGCCCCCGGCAGCTCGTCCAACACCGTCCACAAGATCTGCTTTTGGTCGGGCGTGGCGATGAGCCTGCCTTGGTCGTCGATGGTGCTGATCATGAGTTGCCGGCCCTGTTGCTGCTGCGCATTAACGACATTACTCAGGGGAACGCTAAGCTCCTTGAGCGAGAAGCTGGCCGCTACAATACCGACCAGATTATCATTGTTGGAATCGCGCACAGGATAAGCGACGATGACACCCGCGGTGACGACACCCCCCTTGAACGGTTCAGCCGCGATGCCCACATCGAAAACCGGGGCGCTGGCTGTGAGGGCGCGTTGGACGACGTCGGGTGGCGAGAATTCCGCTACTAACCCGACCTGGCATGGTGAGCAGGAGACGCGCAGGCCACCCAGCGGGTCGAGCCAGTAGACCTGATTCACATCACTGCGAGCAGACTGGAAGGCCTGGAAGGTACTCTCTATCGCGGCAGGCGTGCCAGCCCCTACCACAAGCTTGCTGAGCGCGACAAGCGCGTTCTCGGCACCGCGCAGTTGAAGGCTGGCCTGGACCGCGATCTCCTGCGCCAGCGCCTGGTCTGATGCCTCGACGCCATTGCGTAGCTGCTGCTCGACGATAGCGTTGACTCCCACGCCTCCGATCAGCACCACGACAGCAAAGAGCAGATACACGCTCAGCAATTGAACCAGGAGAGATCGACTCATGAAATGCAACATGGCTAGTGCTCCTGTTACCCTGGACAACATACCCATCCAATGTCGCGTCCCACACCGGGATATCGATATTCGTGCATTATACCATTTGGCTGCCCCAATTGTACCTCGCGCATTGGCTCACGAAGAATGATAACCTGTCTGGTTCCACTCCACCCCAACTCCGGCTCGTTCTCGTTCGTGCGCTCGCCGGACGAGACGGCTCGGGCGCCAGCCGTGAGACCAGCACCCGAGCGTTCATTACAGGGATATTAGCTCGCGTTGCTCGCGAACTCGTTGGTATACGTTGTGCTCAGATCGATCTGCTTGCCCTGCACGGACTGGTTGGTCTGCTGCTCAATGTTGAGCACCGACTGGGGGCCGTCCGAAGGCATTTTCCCATCTGGACTGAAGATGGACAGCTGGTTCTGCAGCGCCGTCACGTACAGGTCTTTATTGCCGGCGTAGTAGTCGGCTGGCATCATGTCGGCGATCTGAGCCGCCGTATGGGTGTGGATCCACTGCAGCGTCTTGACATAGGCGTTCACCAACTTCTGGACGACGTCTTTATGGCTGTTGACGTAGCTATTTTCCATAAAGACGCAGATGAAGGGGTAGGATCCGCCCAGTGCCGCCTGGGTCGACTGCGGGGTGCGCAGGTCGACTAGCACTTTGCCGACACCGCTCGCTATGAGACGCGAGATCGTCGGTTCGGTGGTCATGCCCGCATCGATTTTACCCTGCTGCATCGCCGCGATGAAGGTGTCGCCCGCGCCTACAGGCACGAAATGCGCTTGATCTGGCGCAAGACCAGCTTTGTGAAGCAGTGCAATGGACAAGGTGTGGGTTCCTGAACCAAGCTCGGTGACCCCCAGGTTCTTGCCTTTGAGATCGGCAAACGAGTGGATCTGATTCGCCTCTTTGGCGGAAACCATTTCGGCTTCGCCCGGCGCGATGTCCAACTGCACCACGGCCTCCATTTGCTTGCCGGCTGCCTGCAGCTCGATGGTGTGGTTGTACGACCCTGAGCCGGCATCCACCTGGCCCGCCAGCACTTCGTTCTCAGCCGACTGCCCGGATGCCTCGTCGATCAGCGTGACATTGAGGCCCTGCTGAGCAAAGTACCCGAGCTTCTGGGTGAGCTCGTTCGGCAAATAGATCTGCTTGCTGAGCCCGCCGACCATGATCTTGAGAGATATTGGTCCGCTACTACCACCGCTGCTGCCGCCAGTGCTGCTACTACCGCAGGCACTCAGAATGAGTACGAAGATGATGCTCCCTACCAATAAAAGCCGTCGATTCCATGAGTTCATAGGTCTTCTCCTTTTCTGTCTTTGTTGGTCACCTGTGTGACCAGATGTTACCACCAACCGATCCCATTGATGGGACACGGTATTTCAACCGGGATGACAGATACCGTAGTTTTTCTTCCGCTTCTTTGCCAATTCCTCCTTCTCCTTGCATCGCTGCTGAGCCGCAGGCTAGCTGCCTTTCGTTCTGCCTGACTGCGTAGCAGTAGCCGCGCAGCGGCGTTGGCAGAGCGGGTAAGAACAGCGCAGCGGCGTTGCTGATCGTTCTGCCTGAGTGCGTAGCACTAGACGCGCCAGCGTCGTTGGCAGAACGGATAAGAACAGCAGCGATGGATAGGTGCCAACTGCGTTCCAGCGCGGTGACCAGGGCCTCCATCAGCAACGCAACGATGGCCAGGATCACCATCGCCGCGAAGACGCCATTGGCGTTGAAGGTGCCCCCAGCGGTCTGGATCATCAAGCCAATGCCCTGGAGCCCGCCCAGGAACTCGCTGACGACAGCGCCGACCAGCGCAAAGCTAAAGCTGGTGTGCAGGCTAGCAATGATCCACGAGAGCGCGGACGGGAGAATCACCTGTGTGGTCAGTTGTCGCTGGCTCGCTCCCAGGATGCGTGCATTGGCCAGCAGGTTGCGGTCTACCTCGCGCACCCCCTGAAAGGCATTGAAAAACACGATGAAGAAGACCATCACCACCGACAGTGCCACCTTGGATTGGATGCCCAACCCCAGCCCGATGATGAACAGGGGGCCGAGCACGACGCGCGGAATGGCGTTAAGTGCCTTGATGTAGGGACCCAGGATGTCGGCCAGGAAGCGATTGCGGCCCAGCAGCACGCCAAAGATGATGCCGAGCACCACGCCGATCACGAAGCCAAGGATGGCCTCTTCTAACGTGACGGCGATTTGCTCCCAGAGCGGGCCCTGCGCCGTCCCCTGCGTCACCCACGTGACGAGCTGCGCCCAGATGCCAGAGGGTTGCCCCCAGAAGAACGAGTCGATCAGTGTCGTTGGCTTAGGCTTAGTGTGGGCGTCGGTTACCCAGCGGGTGCCGAGTTCCCAGCCGCCGATGATGACGACAATAAACGCTACACGCAGGACGTTAACAAGGATGCTCCGGCGGCGGCGAGCAGCCGAGTACGATTTTACTTCTTTGCTCTCAGGAGCAGTCGTGGTCTGCTCACTAACCTCGTTGCTTAGTGCGCTCATAGCTAATCATCACCTCCTCGCGAAGATCTTCCCAGATTTGCTGGTACAGTTGCACGAACCTCGGATCGAAGCGGATCTCCTCCACCTTGCGCGGACGCGGCAGGTCAATCGTATAGATGCCCTTGACGATGCCTGGCCCCGCCGTCAAAACACATACCCGGTCGGCCAGGGAGATGGCCTCCTCCAGGTCGTGGGTGACGAAGACCACGGAGGCCAAGTGGGAGGACCACAGTTGGAGCAGTTCGTCTTCCATCAAGGTCCGCGTCTGCACGTCGAGGGCGCTGAACGGCTCGTCCATCAACAGGATCTGCGGTTCGTTGATAAAGGTCTGGGCCAGCGCCACGCGCTTGCGCATGCCGCCAGAGAGTTGGTGCGGGTAGCGGTCCTCGAAACCGGTCAGTCCGACACGCGCAATCCACTCGTGTGCGCGCTTGAGCGACTCGGCTTTTGGCTGGCTGCGGAACAGCGGGCCTGTGGCCACGTTGCGCAGCACATTCCTCCAGGGGAGAACAGCATCGGTCTGGAAGACATAGCCGATGCGCGGGTCGATGCCCTGCACGGGTTTCCCCATCACCTGCACCGACCCTTCACTCGGCCGCTCCAGGCCCGCGATCAGCCCCAGGGTGGTGGATTTGCCGCAGCCGGTCGGGCCGACCACCGCACAGAACTCGCCCGGTGCGACGCTGAGAGTGATGTCCCGTATCGCGGTGTAGACTTGACCCGAAGGCGTTAAGAACCGCTTGGTGACATTCCGTAATTCGATGGCGGAAGTGCCCAGGCTTGAGACGTTGTGTGTAAGAGTTGATGAATCCATAGTCATAGGGAGAGCAGTCGAACTCCTTTCTCAGATGATCTACCGCCACCACTTCGTGATGACCGGCGCGAGTCTTTACTCGCTCGCGAGCAGCTTGTGCGTAACCACAGACCCTTTGCCGTCACAGGACTCGTGATCCGTGCCACAAGTTCATGATGACAGTGTAGTCGATTGGACGTAAACAGCGCATAAACGTGGCCTACCTCGGTATAAACAGCGCGTAAATATTCTACTCACATTCCGCACAGCTACTCGCTTAACCTCTTCTTGCAAAGAGGCCTTCTGCCTACTCCATAAGCTCACTGAGCATGCTATTCCAACTTCTTGCTCCAATACCTCGGACCCATGCCGTGAACACAACGAGTGCAGCGCCAAAGGAGGAAAATGAGAATGATATGGTACAATAAAGATGTGAGAACGAGTTGTATTGGGACGGTCAGGAACCCCAGCCCGTGATTGGGCGAGGCCTGCGAAAGGGCTAGCGCAACATGAACCCGGCTGATCATCTCCACACGATGGCTGCGACCTTCCAGGATATCTGTCAGGGGGAACAGCCCTGGATCGCTTTGGGCAATTTCATGAACGAGTGGTTTGACTACGCCAAGGACCGGCGCGCTGAACTGGTCGCGACACCGCTCTCGTTAGTTGAGGTTCCCAATCAGCAGCAACTTCGTTGGGCGGCGTTCTGCGCTGCCTCGGTAGAATATCTCTGTACACGCTACTCAGTTCTTTGCCCCGCCTGGGTGTATCTTCCTGTCTATACACTACCTGAACCCTGGTTTGATGCTCCTATGGCCCACAAACCCGAGGTTCGAACATACCTCATTGAGCAGACTCCAGAGCCATTCACCAGGCGCAATATCTATTGCGGCAACCGGATGTTTGCGAACAAGTACGAATTGGCCGAGCAGTACCAGCATTTCTCTCCTCCGCTGCGTTCGGCCTCGTGATCGCGCTACTCCTTGCTTCTTTTAATAAGCTGCCTGTCCTTGCTTCTTATGTATCCTTTCTAACGCGAATCCTTACAGCGCCATTTTGATCCAGTCACAGTACTTAATGCACTGGATAGCATAAAAAAAGGTGATGCTGAAACTGCTGTCGATCGTGAGTGCCTGAGCCCACGCCCAAGCCGCTGCCAGGGTCCCGTTGTTCCTCATAACGGAGCCGTCGGTTAAGAAGCTCGCCGTGCTGACGACCAGCCCAAAAAGAAAGCAAGTCTACTCGGAGAGCAGGCCAAGGGCGCGAGCCCGTGTCACCGCCTGGACCCGGTTCTTTACCCCGAGTTTCGAGAAGATGTTGTACACGTGGCGTTTGACAGTATCGACCGAGAGCACCAGTACTTCTGCAATCTCCGGGTTGGAGTCTCCTCGTGCGAGCAACTGGAGCACATCCCGTTCGCGTTCACTCAGAGGGTTCAGCAGCGGTTGCGCCATCGTGCGCTGTCCCGCCCTCGCATGTGCAGTGCTATCCTGGCGAAATGCAGCAAGCACGGCGTCCAGATATGGGGTCGGCCCGCGCCTGCGTTGCTGCTCCCGCAGCCTGGTGAGCAGAACAGCCACCTGCGGCCCTTCGTCCACAAAGTGGCGGATGTAGTACTCAGGTTCAGCCAGGCGTACCGCCTGGGCCAGGACGGTTAATGCCTCTTGCTCTTCACCGCGCAGGTGATGAGCCAGTGCCTGCAAGACATACATCTCAATGACGTGGCTGAAGCGTTCCTGCTTCTTTGCACCAACTTGCAGTGGCTCAAGGAGCGAGAGCGCCTCGGTGGACCTCTTCTGGGCCAGCAACATGCGCGCTCGTGCCACATCCTGGCGTTCACGTGCCAATGGGGACGACACGCTGCCCTGCTGCGCGAGTTCCTGTGCCCAGAGGGTGGCATGCTCCACAGCTCCACTTGCCATCCAGAACCGGACCCAATCCACGATAAGGTAGGCATCGCACCGGTATGGGCTGTAGGTTTGCGCCAGGGCCTCCTCTGCCTGTTGGAAGGCAGAGCCCGCTGCCTCCAGCTCCCCTCGCGCCAGGTAGACACTCATCAGGACGGTGTAGCCTACATCTAACCCCATGACGGTTTCGGTCTGCTCGCTCAGCCGGACGGCCTGTAATGCCAGCTCCAGCGCCTCATCCAGTCGGTTCCACTCGCGCAGGACGTCCGCCTGAAAAATGTACGCCCAGCACAGCATGGCATGCGGCAGTCCGACCGGAGTGGTGCCCAGGAGCGCAGCTCGCTGGGCCACCTGTACCGCCTCGTGCAACTTGCCATGTACGAGCAAGGAATACGCCGTTCTGCACAGATAGAGAATGCCGGAGGAGGTGTTCCCTGCAGCTTGCGCGAGCGCCGTTGCCTCCCTTGCGCTCTGGATGGCCGCTACGATGTCACCAAAGGCATGAGAGGCCAGCGCCCGGGCATAGGCGACCTGTGCCCGGGCGAGGAGATCCTGTGCTGACAGATGAGCCAGGGCCTGCTGGCAGAACCCCAGGGTGACGTGCCCCTCACCGAGATAGTCACCGGTGATGATGGCCCGATAGGCAGCGATTTCTCCCAACAAGTTATCCCGTTCCTGTTGTCCGGATGGTGGACGTGCTCCAGGTTCAGCGGCCCCGTCGGTCGCAGCCGGTACCGTGACCCACACGGCCGTTTCTGCATCGTGCAGCCAGCGTTCGATCGTCGTGTACGGGGCCACCATGAACAGGGTCCTGGCATACGCCAGGCACAGGCGAGGCCGTGCGCGCACCACCTCGACAGGGAGCTGTTCAAGCCAGCGTCTCACCATCGCATGTTCACCGCTCCCCCAGGTGAGTGCAGAGACCTGCTCGATCAAGTCAGCCGCCCACGGCCACTCCCTGGCTGCGATGGCATGAGCGATTGCCTCGGTGGTCTGACCGTGCTCAGCATACCAGGCGCAGGCTCGATGATGCAAGGCGGGCACAAGCTCGCCCTGCGTGTGCTCCAGGCGATAGCGCAACGCCTCGCCAAACAAAACATGGTAGCGATACCAGCAGCGCTGCATATCCAGAGGCACGATAAATACATTGGCCTGGTCCAACAGCTCCAGCATCTGCTGGCTCCCACTCCGTTCCATCAGGGCATCACAGAGAGGGGCGGTCAGCCGCTCCACGATCGAAGTGTACAGCAGAAAAGTTTGCACGGACTCGTCCTGCCTCCGGAGCACCTCGTCAGTCAAATAATCGAGGATGTAGCGTTGACTCCCACTCACCTCATCCAGCAGGTTGCCAGGATCAGTGTGCCTTTGCAGAGAGAGCGCAAGCAGTTGCAAGCCGGCGAACCAGCCTTCAGTGCGGTCTTCCACCCCTGCGAGTTCCTGGTCGGCAAGGGTCAGTCCCATCACCTCGTGCAGAAACGCACGCGTCTCCTCCTGGGTACAGCATAACTGGTCGGCGCGCATTTCGAGGACCTGGCCACGTGCTCGCAGCCAGGAAAGCGGCAAGGGAGGATCACTGCGGGTGGAGAGGATCACCCGCAATTGCGAGGGCAGATGATCCAACAGGTATGTCAGGGAGTGATGAATCGCCTGCTCCGTCACCAGGTGATAGTCGTCCAGGACCAGCAGCACCTGCTCTGTTCGTTCGGCCAGTCGATTGATAAGCGCCGTAAGGACTGACTGTATAGGAGGAGACTGCCGCGCGTGCAAGTAGCTCACAAGCTCCGTACAGAGTCCTGGCTGCACATGGTCCAGGGCCGTGAGCGCATAGGTCCAGAAGCGCACCAGGTCATTGTCTCCCTCATCCAGGGACACCCAGGCGACACGAGGATGGCCTGGTTGATGTGCTTGCATCCAGGCGGAGAGCAAGGTGGTCTTGCCAGAGCCTGCGGGGGCCGAGACCAGGGTGAGCGGGCGTCCGATCCCCTCATCGAGCAGACGCATCAGGCGCGGACGGGAGATGAGCTCATGCGAGGAGGTCGGTACGAAGAACTTGGTCGCTACCAGTGATGCCTGCCACGGCATCTTGTTCTGGTCACGCTCCACTCTGGTAGACGGGTCTTTCTGAGATGGTGGATGGTCAGAAGAGATTGCTGACTTGCTTGCGGTCAGGACGAGCGCCACCTGCTCCAGCTGTGCGAGCGTGACCCTGGTGGGCGCGCCCAGGTACTTCTTCTTGAGCAGGCCTCCGATACTACGATAGGCGGTCCAGTAAACGCCCCCACGCCCCTTGCGCTCCCTGACCGCGGTGAAGTGCTGCCCATCCCTGCTGCGGAACGCGAAGGACGGCACGCGCTCCAGCCACCCATGCCACGTGCGGCTCTCGTCGTTCACCGGTGTCGCGATAGTTCCCTGTTCGGTCTGTTCGCGCAGTTCGTAGCTCGCAATACGTGCATGCCAGGCCACACTCCGCATTACTGATCTCTCCATCGCCCACTCCTTCTCCTTGCGTCTCACCTGACCCGCAGGGTAGCTGCGCAGTGCCTTTCGTCTCGGCTGACCGCGCAGCGGTAGCGACGCAGTCGCGTTGCCGAGACGGGCAAGAACCAGCGTTGGTGAGACGGATTAGTGCCAGCTACGTGCAACCTGTCGATGCCCGTCCGTCGAAGAATTGCTACGTTCGTAAAAAATACCTTTTCTGCTCCGACCGGATGAGTGCGCAGCACTAGCACGCAGTACTGCCTGTGGTCTTGCCTGACGGACGCAGTCCGTAGACGCGTAGCGTCGTTGGCAAGACCCATTGCAAGGCACGTTTCCGGTCGGAATAAGATCCTTGCCCTCTCTGGTGCTAGTATGACGCGGAAGCGTCATAAAAACGTCATGAAAACGCCTTGAGTAGCGTCATGAACGGGAAGTCCCTCCACATCAGGCTACCTGTCTGCCGCAGGAAGCTGGTTCGTGCGGCACAGAGCAAAATACTCTAAAGCGCCTCACAGGCTCAAGGTGAGGTTCTCATCATCGCTCATCTCTACATCATGATGTCATTATGCATGCTTGCCATGAGCTAAACATTCTTGAAGGCCGAATACTCTTCGGCTGTATAATACTGCGTCTGCAAGTGTCGGAGGCCGCAGAAGCGGGATGCACTCATTCGGGAGAAGTGGGTATTCGGCTGCATACCCGCTTCTCCCTGTGCGCGTAAGCTACTCTGTTCCTCTTCGAGAAACGGAAGGAGTCACTAACTCCACCTCATCATATTCAAACCAGATTGGTTCTTCGACTTGCGCCCTTTCAAGGGTAATAAGGTAGAAACAAAAAGGCTCCTCAGAATCCGCAGAAATAGTATGGACCTGTCGAACCGTCCCCCTAAGTCCTCTGAAAGGACTGTAACTGATCACACATACTCGAGAGCCTTCTGGAAATATAGTGTCTCCCATGGCCTGTTGAAATCCTTTCTCCTTACTGCTGAATGCACAGGACTTTACATCCAGCTTGTTCATCCTAAACACCATGACCATTTCCTTATAAAGCGACTTCAAAACTACTGATCCGACCGGATGAGTGCGCAGCACTAGCACGCAGTGTGTTTCCGGTCGGAATAAGATCCTTATACTTTTCACGCAGTATCGTGCACGACTTTGTACATTTTCGAGGAAAGGACAGCTTTTTCTGTGAACAGCTCATGGCAGTTCAAGGACGTGAGAAGGCTACCAGCAGCCTCTCGCTATGCCCGGGAGAAAGGATATGCAGAAAGGTGACTGAAGTGTTGCACATCAAGCTAACACCATGAAGCCTGAAAACTCCAGCCGTAGGAGAGAGGATTTTTAGATGGGCGCGGCCTCTCTCCTGCCAACGCCCTCGCGAGGTTTTCCCACAGAAGTTTGAACCCGTTCCTGTTTCAAGATGTAAGCTCCTCCCCACTGAAGAATATACACATCGTCATGTTCCTACAGGACATAAACTCACTGATGCTAGTATGAAGGGCAAGCGTCATGAAAGCGCAATGAACATCGCCATAAGAGGGAATGACACGCGCGGCAGCCATATCTAGGCCATGAACCCCGCTGGCGATATTTCGCACAGGTGCACCTCTTCTTTCACAATGAGCTGCTGTAACATCTTTCAACAGAAAGCCCGGCCCCTATTGTCCTTATATAGAGTTACGTCCCATTCATGACGATGCCCATGACGCTTTCATGACACCCCCTCCCCATACTAGCACCAGAGAGGACCAGGTGCCGCCGGCCGTCTCTATACACCCGGCGCATGGTAACAAATCCGCTCGAAACTACTGATCCGACCGGATGAGTGCGCAGCACTAGCACGCAGTACTTCCTGTGGTCTTGCCTGACGGACGCAGTCCGTAGACGCGCCAGCGTCGTTGCCAGGACCCATTGCAAGGTTCGTAGCGTCGTCAAGAACGGTCCGGGGGACCGTTACAAGCAAGACCCATTTCAAGGCACGTTTCCGGTCGGAATAAGATCCTTACAAAGCCTTGTGGGAAGACTGGGCATAGCGCTTGGTACAAGGCTGCAACGACGAGAGCAGGGCGATCAGGCGGTTGAGCATCGCCGTTAGCTTTTCTTTCAGCGTCCAGGCGATCAGGCATGCCTGGACGCTGAACTATCAACTGACGCGAGCGGCTACCTTTTCAGCGCTTCCAATGGCCGTGGGCTTTTTCAGGGGAAGAGGAGCGGCGTGCCCACGTTCAACCAGCGCGTCTAGATCGCTTAGCTGGCGCGTGAACCAGGCGTTCAGATCGTTGTTCTCCACCGCCAGCCGCACCAGCGTCGCTTTTTGCTCTCGCTCCTCTGGCGACATGGTCAGCCCTCTGTACAACCCGTCCGCCGTCTCGATGAGATCCAGCGGGGAGATCGCAATCGCTCCCCTCGCCAGTTCCTGGTACACCCCGGCGTTGCGCGAGAGCACCAGGACGCCATTGCGCTGGTTGACGACGGGACCCTCTTTTGCCACCAGGTTCATCCCATCCATCAGCGGATTGACGAGCAGCACATCATACCACTGCATCGCCGCGAGCGCCCGCGTACGATCATTGCCACAGAACGCCTGGATGGGCGTCCACTCGCCCTTGCCAAACTTCCTATTGATCTGCTCAATCACGTCAAGCACCTTGGCCCCGTAACGCCGGTAGAGGGGTACAGTTTTCCGCGACGGCACGAGGAACGCCAGAAAGGTGACCTCCCTGTGCAGTTCAGGATGCGCTTCGAGCATGAGCCCATAGGCCTGGAATCCTCGGATGATGTTTTTCGCCGGGTCGATACGGTCAACACGCATGATGGTGTACTTTCCCAACAACGGGCGGATCTGCTCCGCCGCTCTCTTGCCGTCAGCGCTCCTGACCGTGCGACGCTCCTCTGTGATCGAGATCGAAATGGGATAGGCTCGCACCTGGGTACGTCGACCCCTCCAACAGACCGCTCCCGCTTCGAAGTCAACCACGGCCCCCTCGAGCAGGGTACCTGCTCCCTCCAGGAAGTTCCGTGCATCGCGCTCGGTCTGGAACCCGACGATGTCGTTGCCCATTAGCCCACGATAGATGGCCTGTACGATGGTGCTTGGCAAGAAGAGCCAGTAGCGCACCTCAGGCCAGGGAATGTGAATAAACTGCTGCATGACGACGGTCGGGCGCCGCTGGCGAATGATGTCCGCTGCCAGGTAGAGCTGGTAGTCGTGCAGCATCACGATGGGCGCTGTTGCCTCGCGATCAATCTCCTGGCAGACAGCATCCGCGATCGCTCTGTTGGCCACAACATACCCATTGGTCCAGGCCTCCTGCAGCCGGCCTGCAGCATCCCATCTGGGTACAGGCAGGTAGTGGTGGAAGAACCAGAGCAGGTGATTACTGATCTGCTCAGAGTACTTACGGTATGCTGCCGCAGGAATGGCGACATAGTGCAGGTGCATTGACTGGCCCGGCAGGGGAGATGGCAGCGGGCCACCATCCTGTCGTGCATGCTGAACTGCCAGGCGGTCCCCCTTCGTCATGGCCAGCGCGACCCAGGTCGTCTCCCTGTGGCTGTCTGCAGCGAGCAGTGCAGTCACTACGCCGCCGACCCCACGCTGCGGCCTGAGCGTCTGCTCCTGGCTCAACTCATATTCAACGGGACCGCGATGCGAGGCAATGATGAGGCGCTGGGCCCCTCTTCCTTGCAGCGGCGCAAGAGCTATCATCCGGGTAGACATTGATGGTATCCTTTCTCAATTACGGCTCCTTCCACCACCGGCTGCACCTCGTCCTCCCTACTGCTAGTATGAGGAGGAAGCGTCATAAAAGCGTCATAAAAGCGTCATGTCGAAGTTGGGATCATACTGCTCTCTGTCCGCCCAGGTCAACACAATTATGGCCTTCCTCGTGAAACAGCCTGTGGTGGCCGCCTGGTGCGGATGCCCCTCCCATTCATGACGATGCTCATGGCGCTTTCATGACGCTCCCCCCTTATACTAGCACCGGAGAAGATAAAGTGCCGCCAATCGTGGCATGAGCCAGGAGGGCCCCACCTTAGCAGATGCACTTCACTCTGCATCAATCTGATTGGGAACCTCTCCTGGTTCGCCCGGCGGCTGATACCCCGCTCTTGGAAGAGCTCTGGAACATCCAGGAAGGCTCTGTTGCATGGGCAACGCTAAGATCCCTGTGCTCGCGGGCATGTGACATGAGCTATCGCAGCAAAGGCATGTTCACATAGAGATCGCTCAAGCTCTGCTTCATGAACAAAAGGGGAGTTACCAATAAGGGAGATGATATTTGAAGGATGAGGAGCAACACCGGTGAAAAACGGTGCCTTTTCTGCACTACTGATCCGACCGGATGAGTGCGCAGTGCGTTTCCGGTCGGAATAAGATCCTTACTTGTTCGCTGAGAACGCGACTACACCCCTCTACTTGTGAGTACTTCATATCTTTTGTCAAGAGCACCCTAGAGGAAGAGGACATGCCATGGGTCTGTTACGACTGGCCGTGCTCGGCCCACCAGAAGTCTTTCACGACGAAAACCGCCTCACCTTCTCCTTGCGCAAGGCGCAGGCTTTGCTGCTCTACCTGGCGGTGGAGGGAGGCCTGCATCCCCGTAGCAAGCTCGCCGCGTTCTTGTGGCCTGACAGTGAGCCCCACGATGCACGCACGGCCTTGCGCAACGCTATTGCGCTGCTGCGCAGCCTGCTCGCCGACCCTCACACCGCGTCTGTCCCGCACACCCACCTGCTCAGCCAGCAAGAGCTGCTTGGCCTGGACCCACAGGCCCCGCTGGAGCTGGACCTGGAGGTAGTGCAGCAGGCCTACACACAGGCCCAGCGGCTCTCCACGCCCCCGACCGAGCCACAGCGCGCCTCCCTGGTTGCACAGGTCCAGCAGGCCCTCACCCTGGTGCGCGGTCCTTTCCTCGACGGCTTCTGGCTGCGTGAGGAAACCGCCTTTGACGAGTGGCACGAGCAACAGCAGCAGCAGTGGCATATGCGCCTGCAGTTGCTCTGCGATCGCCTCTCCTCCTGGCAGGAGGCTGCCGGGGAGTTGGAGCAGGCCCGCGCCACCCTGCTGCGCTGGCTGGCGCTGGATGGGCTCACTGAGGAGGTCTACCGGCGCTTGATGCGCGTGCACCTGGCGCTGGGCGATGCGAGCGCCGCCTTGCAGGTCTACGCCACCTGCCGGGCACGCCTGGCCGAGGCCTTGCAGGTCAAGCCCTCGGTGGAGACCGTCGCCCTGGCTGAACACATCCGCGGCCTGGTGGCTGCTCGTCGCGGGAGTGTTCCCGCCCTCCCAACGCGTCCGGCGAACGAGCCGCCCGGCGAGCTGGTCGTCCCTCTCGTCGGACGCGTTGGGGCCTTCAGCCACCTGGCCGCTCGCTACCAGCAGGCACGGCAGGGGCAGCCCCAGGCGGTGCTGGTGGTCGGCGAGGCCGGCATCGGCAAAACGCGGCTGGTCAACGAGTTCGCGTCCTGGGCACGGGCGCAGGGGGCCGAGGTGCTCAGCGGGCATGCCTTCGAGGCCGGGGGACGGCTGCCCTATCAGCCACTGGTCGAGGCCCTGCGCACGCGGCTGGAAGAGGAAAATGCCCCGGAGGACCTGCTGGAGGACCCCTGGCTGGCCGAACTGGCGCGGCTGCTGCCCGAACTGCGGGTGCGCTACCCCGATCTGCTCGCTCCCACCCAGGATGAGCAGGCAGCCAAGGTGCGCCTGTTTGAAGCGGTGGCGCGCCTGGTGGATGCCCTGGCCCGGCGGGCGCCACTTCTGCTGCTCCTGGATGACCTGCACTGGGTGGATGGCTCCTCCCTCGACCTGGTGCGCTACCTGGCTCGGTATTGGAAGGAGCATAGCAGCCGGGTGCTGCTGCTGGGTACCTTGCGCAGTGAAGAGCTGGAGCCGAGGTCGCAGTTGGCTGCCGAGCTCTCCGACCTGAGGCGAGACCTACCGGTCAGCCAGGTGCCGTTGCACCCGCTGAGCCAGGCGGAGACCCTCCAGCTCGTGCAGGCCATCGTCAGAGAGGCTGGGCAAGACAGCAAGAATGGGGGAGAGCAAGAGGAGCAGGTCACAGAGCGGCCATCCGGGGCTGCTGCCCCTCCTGAGCAGGAGAGGGCAACGCCACTGGTGGCGTTGGGAGGCTTCCTTTTTGCGCAGACTGGGGGGCAGCCGTTTTACCTGTTGGAGACGCTCAAGCTGCTATGCGAGCGGCAGTGGCTGGTGCCACAGCTGGCTCCCGATGGCACCTGGCGGCTGGAGCCGACGGAGGAGATGGCCACAATCGTCGCGCAGGAGCAGTCCTGGCGCGAACTGCTGTTGACACCCTCGGTGCGCGCGATGATCCTGGCGCGCCTGGTGCCGCTGTCGTCGGCTGCGCGCCAGCTGGTGATGGCCAGCGCCGTGCTGGGGAACCGGGCGAGCGCCCAGCGCCTGTGGAAGGTGGCCGAGATGGATGTGCAGGCAGGCATCGAGGCCCTGGAGGAGGCCGTTAGCAGTGGCATCCTGCGCGAAGAGGAAGCAAGAGCAGGTCGCCCGGCCAGCTATTACTTCGCACATGAGCTGATCCGCGAAGTGGTCTACACCGAACTGGGCGAGGCGCGGCGGCAGGTCTTGCACCAGCGCGTTCTGGCATTGCTACAGAGCGAGGGTGCCAGGGCCTCCGAGCTGGCGTATCACGCACTGGGAGCCGGAGAGGCCGAGGCAGCCTATCGCTACAATGTGCAGGCCGAGGATGAGGCCATGGCCGTCTTTGCCATCGAAGATGCCATCATGCACTACGAACAGGCGCGCGCCCTCTTCCATGAGCACGTGCAGCAGACCGTGCAGGAGCTTTTCCATGAGAGGAGCCTGCTATCCATTACCGATCAAGAGCTCGCGGAGCCGGCGACGGTGGATCCAGTCAGCTTTCCGCAGCCCGACCACCTCTACGTCTGCCTCTGGCGGGCCTATGCCCTCCAGCACGCCTGGGGAAAGGCCCAGGAGGCTTATGAAGAGCTGGTCGCCTATGCGCAGCAGCACCGGCTGCCCACGCTGGTCAGCATGGCCCTCAACCGCCTGGCGATCCTGGCGGTCCAACAGTCCTTCGACAAGCCCAGGGCGCGCGCGCTGCTGGAGCAAGCATGGCAGATAGCCGTCACCAGTCACGATCAGCGGGTGCTGGCGGAAACGGAATGGAACCTGGCCCAGATCATGGCCGCAGTGTGGGGGGATCCAAAGCGCGCCTTACCACATGGAGAGCATGCGCTCTCCCTGGCACGCGGCATACACGACAGGGAACTGGAAGCCAGAAGCCTCTCCTTGCTTGGAGCGGTCCATCTGCTTGGGGGAGACTTTGGGGAAGCCATGCACGCTCTGGAAGCATCCCTGGCGCTGTATGCTGCCCTGGGCAACGAGCCGGCCATTGCGCGGGAGCTGTCGCTTCCCTCCTCTATTATTGGTTCTCCGCCCGCCCAACTCTTGACGCATTGCGCAGCAGAAGCCTTTTGCTGGGGATTGCTGGCTCTCGCGCAAATGCACAGTGGGCAGGTGCAGCACAGCCTTCACAGTGGTCGCAGGGCGCTCGCGCTCTCCAAAGAGAGCAAGAACAACTGGCTACAAGTCATGAATACACTCTACCTCGCGTATGCGCTGCAGGATACAGGGGCCTATGAAGAGGCGCTTGTGCTCATGCAACAAACCCTTGAGCTTGCGCGGACCCTTCCAGCTATAGCCTTACAGGGCTTTCTCACTGCTCTGGGGAGTATTTATCACGCCTTGCAGCAGTGGGAAGAGGCCCAGGCGGCCCTCGAGGAGGCAGAAGCCGTGGCAGAGACGTTAGGCCTTGGACCATTTCGCATGCCCGGCCTCTCGCAGCTGTGCATGCACCATGCTCTGGCCGGGCAGTGGGAACAAGCCCAGCGCTATGCCCTGCAGGTCATCATCATACGCAAGAGCCATGATGCGGCATTGATCACGCTGGATTTCTACCATCAGTATGAAACGGAGGCCTTGCTGCATGCTGGGGATGAGCGCCAGGCGCGAGAGGAAGTGCAACGCCTCGGAGAACGCTTAGGACCCAATCGACGCTTCCGTCTTCCCTACCTGCGGTCGTTGGCGACCCTCGTTGCGTGGAATGGGCAGAGCGAGCAGGCCATCAGCCACTTGCGCGAGGCCGCCCAGATAGCAGGAGATCTCGGGTTGCCGGCAGAATGCTGGCAGATCCAGGCGGCGCTGGGAAGGGAATATGAAGCAGCTGGCAAGCATGTGCAAGCTCGTACCGCTTTTGGGGAGGCGGCGGCGATTATCCAGGGGTTGGCGGAAGGCATCAAGGATGAGGCGCTGTGTTCGAGGTTTCTGGCAGGGCCACAGATTCGCCCGGTGTTGCAGCACGCCCAAAGCCTCGCCAACGAGCTCCTGAAAAACCACGTGTAACAGCGCGGCATTGAGGCCCCAATATACTCCTAAAGGGATTTCAACTCACATTACTACTGATCCGACCGGATGAGTGCGCAGCAGCGTTGCCGAGACGGGTAAGAACCGACGCAGTCGCGTTGCTCCTTTCGTCCTGGCTGAGCGCGCAGCGCTAGAGGCGCAGCCTCGTTGCCAGGACGGATAAGTGCCAGGCAAGACCCATTTCAAGGCACGTTTCCGGTCGGAATAAGATCCTTTCACCTGCCCAACTTGCCATTGAGAACAAGGTACTTGAGAAACTCCCACTGGCGCAGCGGCTCAACGCGATCACTACCTCCCGTTTGATACCAATGCTGGAGCCAGAGCAGTGAAACGATTTCCTCTGTGGTAAAGCCACATCCGTCGAGTCCCTCAATATCAGTACTACTGATCCGACCGGATGAGTGCGCAGCACTAGCACGCAGTGCGTTTCCGGTCGGAATAAGATCCTTTGCGGTCGTCTCCGTTTCAAAACACTTTACTACTGATCCGACCGGATGAGTGCGCAGCACTAGCACGCAGTGCGTTTCCGGTCGGAATAAGATCCTTTCACGCAGTTTCTGAGACGCCAGAACCATGGCACTGCTCGCAAATGGCCCCGATGCTACAAGGAATGTTCCGTACCAATCAGTTTCATGCTGCCTTAGAGCAAGAAAACTCAACGGCAAGAAAACCAGTCCGAGCAGCACCTGGAGAACAAGAGTGGCCATATTCATTGGGAACGCTCCTTCTTCTTACACTGCACTTCGTCAGATGTACGCCGACCTCTCTAGTGCTAGTATGCGGAACAAGCGTCATGAAAGCGCCATGCATTACGTCATGAAACAACACCTCAGGTCCGGTAATGTTGTATCAGGCCTTTCAGAACATAGAACTGTGGTTTCTGTCCCCAACCGGAGTAACTTGCTGCATCAAACTGACATGCAAACGCCACACCTGCCTGCACCATGGAGCGCAGCGCTTCAATAGTAAATTTGGTGATGAAAGCGGCATTGTCTCCGTAGGGGGGAGGAGGATTATTTCCATCAAAGTTCCATTCGCTTATCCCCACCGGTAGAGCTCTTCCCAAAATACTCTGCACCATGGCATAGACCCCCCGTGCTACTTTAGCGTAACTGCTGGCCTTGGCAAGGCACTTCTTCTCTGGGTCGTACGAGCAGGGATACCAGTGAAAGCTCACTGCATCAGGCAGCACACCTGACTTTTTTACCCCTTTAAGGAATGCTCGCATGTAGCCATTAATACCCTGGTCATTATAGGTGACTGGACCGATAAATATGGCAGCGGGGTTGATTCGCCGTAACATGGGGATCAGCTTGTTCCACTGCTTGAGATAGCTTGCGATAGAGATGTTGTTGTAATCCGATTCATTCCCAAATTCATACATCAGGCACCGATGGCCTAGATACCTGACAAGATGTGTATCAAAGGTGACATTAAAGATATTCGTAATCACTCCCAAACACTGCGCCCCGATATTTTCAATTGTACGTATACGCTGTTCGATCACCGCATCACTCGCATCATCAGGAATGAAGCTGCGCACCAAAGTAAAGCCAGCACGCCGCAAATCCTTTTGAATGGCAGGTTCCACCTGAATATTCTGGGATGACCACTCATAGTCATCATTGGTCCCAAATAAGAGAGAGGAAACTCCTTGATTCCACAGTTGCTGCCCTGGCAGCATCGGATAGGTACTTGTGGATGGGGAGCAGGCAACAGCAAAGAAGAGTACGAGGAAAAGGATAGTGCCGCGTAACCAGAGTAGTTGTACGCATCGCCGTGATCCACGCATCATTGGTTCCTTCTCCTTGTGAAATGGCTACAACTTTTTTCAAGCCGTCTCTCGTAGGCGTACCAGGCCGCTCCCTAGACCGCTTGCGAACGGGTGGGGCCAGCGAAGAACTGGGGTTGTAGCACCGGCCACAGCCCCAGGGACATGCCATAGAATAGAGCATTCGCGGCGGTTAACAATAACGAGAATGGGCCTAGTAGCTGAAAGGCATTAGAAGTACCGAAAATGGGTAGCACGACGAAGATCATAACCAGCATGACCAGCACGCCATAAACCAACCCGCTGATGATGGCCGTGCCGCCGCTCAGATGCAGCCTGCGTGCAAGTAGACCAAAGATCAGGCCCCACAACGCCGACCAAAACAGGTGGACCGCCAGCCCCAGCAGTGCCGGGCCGAAGGCTAAATAGAAGGCGCCATCTTTCACAGAGGTCATCAACGGTTGCTCTCCGATGAGCGGTACCGCGATGGCGTACATCGGAGTGAAGAAGCCCAAATGCAGGTAGGTTGCGGCGCTGAGCATGTTAAATATCATCATCAGGACCCCACCGGTTATGCCTACGATGACTCCAGTAACGAGAAAATGCGGCGTCAATTGCTCAGTGTTTTTTGCTGTTTGCATGGCATGTCTCACTACTACTGATCCGACCGGATGAGTGCGCAGCACTAGCACGCAGTGCGTTTCCGGTCGGAAGAAGATCCTTTGTGTTTCACCCGGTTCCGAGTGATCCCAGAATAAGAAAAGGTGATCGTCTTCTTGTTTCTTCCTCCAGCTGTGATCCTTACTACTGATCCGACCGGATGAGTGCGCAGCACTAGCACGCAGTGCGTTTCCGGTCGGAAGAAGATCCTTTGTGACGATCAAGGGCAAGGACAAGCCAGGTGTGATGTGCTCTCTCAGATTCACGCGTCCTGCACATCGTCCCCTTGATGATAGTATGACCAGGGCGCGTCATGAAAACGCCATGCGCATCGTCATAAACGGAAAGTGAAGGGCGGGACCCCTATCAGAAACCTTCTCTCTCGTTGCAGGACAGAGGCGCGCTCAATCAACAGAGAAGTCCGCTCGACCTGTACAGAGGGACCTATCCTCACAGCCATGAGACGCTTGTCTTATGCCTGGTAGGCGCTTTCCAGGTAAACTTGAACAAAAAACTGGTATGCTAGGAACAGTTATTGTAACCGGTACCGATAACGATTACGCAACCGTTCTCGCAACTTGCCCATGTGGTAACACACATTACGGCCAAGATCACAAGCAAGAAGGAATAGTCATGGTAGAGAAAATTACGATACGAGACATCGCTCGATTAGCCGGTGTCTCCAAAGCCACGGTCTCGCGGGTATTGAACCAGAAGCCAGACGTGGGCCCTGCCACACGTGAGCGCATCTTGCGCCTCATGGAAGAGCAGGCATTCGTGCCCAGCATCACCGCGTCCAGGCTGGCTGGTGGGCGCAGCCGGGTGATCGGTATCCTGATTCCCTCGTTGACATGGCCCTTGATCCCAGAGATTATGCGTGGTATTTCTGAAGTTGTAGAACAATCCTCTTATGAGCTTCTTCTCTACAGCATCACGCGCGAACAAGATCGTACCGAAAAGGAACAGCGTGATGTTATTGACCGCATCCTGGCTACCAGGTTCGCTGCGGGCCTGCTCGCGGTGTTTCCCGGCCAATCGGCCCAGCATCTCACAAGGTTGCATGAGCAGGGGATTCCCATCGTGATGATCGACGACCAGGCTAAGCCGACGAGCATTCCGTGGGTGGGTGCCAACAACCGTATGGGTGGCTACGCTGCCACGCGCTATCTACTTAAACTGGGCCACCGGCGCATTGCGCACATTCAAGGACCGCCGAAGTTTCTCGTCTCGTCTGAACGCTATCAGGGCTACTGTGAAGCATTGCGCGAGGCCGGCATAACCTCTGATCCAGGACTCGTAATAGAAGGGGACTTTATGCCTTCGGGGGGGCGTTGCTGCGCCAGCAAGCTCCTCGCTTTGGAAGATCGACCCACTGCCATTTTCGCAGCCAACGATTTGATGGCCTATGGTGTGATGGATATTGCCGAGGAGTACGGTTTACGGGTACCAGAGGATCTGTCTCTCATTGGATTCGACGATATTCCTCTGTCCGCCCATACGCGGCCAACCCTCAGCACCGTTCGACAGCCATTCTATGGAATGGGGCAGCGCGCCATCGAAATGCTCTTGTCCTTGCTGGAGTCGCCTCGCCCGGTGAATCATTGGTGGTATCCGGGTTCTGCTCAAACGTATGTTTCCCCTGCATCGAGTGAGCCTATGCGCCTTCAATTGGCAACCAATCTCGTAATGCGTGCATCTTGTAGCGCTCCTCTCCCAATCCCAACATTGGCGGAATGGTAGGTTTCCTGTGGGCATCCTGTCTTATACGGATTTGCTCTATAAACCGCGTAGGGGCGGGAGCGGTGTGGATGGGTGGTGGGGATGCTTGCATCGCCCCCTGCCGAGCCGCGTAGGGGCGGGAGCGGTGCTTTCAGGGGTAGGTTTTTTACAGGGCCGCTTGAGAAGCGATCCGGTTCCGTAGGGACGAGGGCGGTGGCTGGGATGTGGAGCAAGAAAGATACGGGGTATCTTTACAAGG
>WNFF01004414.1_pt1 | contig 25949 bp, 19 predicted proteins | sample 5400441 | NCBI WGS metagenome assembly WNFF01 (sample SAMN13153345, study PRJNA577476) | soil metagenome | isolation source: 120 cm saprolite under Douglas fir tree site 2 hole 3 replicate 1 | place: USA:California | collected 2015-04-18
GCTTTCTCCTCCTGGTGACCTCTTTGGACATGCTCCGCGGCCGCACTTCGCAGACGAAGACCTCTCCCGCCGAAGAGCAGGAGGGAGCGCAGAAGGAGGACATCGCGGTGGTGCCGCTGGCGATGCCGCTTCTCGCCGGGCCGGGGTCGATCGCCACGGTGATGGTGCTGATGTCGCGGGGAAAGGGAATCGTCACCGCGATCCCGGTCGTCCTCTCCATCGTCCTGACCTTCATCGCCTCCTACTACACCCTTCGCGCCGCGGGCCTCGTCCAGCGGGTGCTCGGTCAATCGGGGGTGGCCATTCTCCAGAGATTGATGGGGCTGATCCTCGCCGCCCTCGCCGTTCAGTTCATCGTGGAGGGCTCGCGGGATCTGATCCGGTTCCCCTGATTCCCACCACCGAGATGCCCGCCTCTTCGGCCTCGGACAGGAAGGCGGCCGCGTCGACGATCAGCGTCTTGCCCGCCTCCACTGCGAGCACCGCGGCGCCGCATTCGCGCATCACCTGAAAGGTTGTCCGGCCGACCGCGGGCAGGTCGAATCGCGCGTCCTGGCCGGGCTTGAACACCTTCACCACCACCACTCCCGCCCCGGCGATGCGGCTGCCCCGGCGGATCGTCTCGTCGGTCCCCTCCGCGGCCTCGAGCGCCAGCACCTGGCCGTCCTTCACCACCACCGTCTGCCCCTTTTCCTGCCCGGAGCTGAGCGCGGGACCGGCGAGCCGGCCGTGCGGGGCCAGCAAATCGGAGAAGAAGTCCGTCTGCGGAACGATGGAGATTCCGTGCTCTTCGAAATACGAGGCAACCGCCCTCAAGAGCGCGTCATCGCGAAAGCTTCGCAAGCGCATCGCCACCCGGAATGCCCCCAGATCCGGCCTGGCCTCGCGAAGCGCGCGGGCGCGCCCGATCCCTCCCACCATCACCGCGCTTACGACCTGGGCGTTCCGGAAGACGCGGACCATCCGGTCGAGCTGACCCACCCGGACCCAGGTGATCGCATCGACCTCGCCCTCCAGGGAGGCGTCGGTCTGGCCCTGATGCGCGGTGGCGACCACCGAGATGCCCCTCTCACGGGCGGTGTTCGCGAAAAGGTGCGGGAGGCGGCCGCCGCCGGCGATCAGGCCAATCCGTCGCGGCTTCGCATCCGGCACTGGGCCCTCCCGGGCGGAAATGTCAACGGATCAGGCCCCGCTTGGAATCCTCGACGAAATCCAGCAGCGCTTCGATTTCCGGATGGCCGGCGTGCTCGGCCTCGAGCTTGGCAATCGCCTCGTTGAGGCCAAGCTTGGAGCGGAAGAGGATCTTGTAGGCGTCCTTGATTCGATTGATCTGCTCCTCGCTGAAGCCGTGCCGGGACAACCCGACGCTGTTCAAACCCACCAGCTCCGCCCGATCTCCCTGCGCGGTGCAGTAGGGCGGCACGTCCATCGCCACCATCGCCCCGCCGGCGATGAAGGCAAAGTCGCCGATGCGGGTGAACTGGTGGATCGCGGAGAGCCCGCCGAGAGTCACGTAATTTCCCACCAGCACATGTCCGGCGAGCGTCGCGCAGTTGGCCATCACGCAGTCGTTTCCAATCACGCAATCGTGGGCGACGTGGCTGTAGGCCATGAAGAGGTTCTTGTTTCCGACCTTCGTCACCCCGCCCCCACCGGCGGTCCCGATGTGAATGGTGGCGAACTCGCGAATCTGGTTGTCGTCCCCCATCACCAGCCGGGTGTCCTCCCCGCCGTATTTCAGATCCTGGGGGATGGCTCCCACCGAGGCGAACTGGAAGACCCGGTTGCGCTCGCCCAGGGTGGTATCCCCCTCGAGCACGGCGTGCGGACCGATGCGCGTGCCGGCGCCGATCCTCACTTTTGGCCCGATGATCGTGTAGGGCCCGACCTCGACGGTGTCGTGCAACTTTGCTTCCGGATGGACGATCGCGGTGGGGTGGACCTTGGCCATTCTCTCTCCGCTTTAGGGTTCCGGCACAGGCGGCTTTGCGTTCAAGCCGACAACCGTGGCGAGAAACTCGCCTTCGGCCACCTTCACGCCGTTCACACTGGCAACCCCCTTCTGCTTCCAGACGGCCCCCTTGTGCTTGAGCACCGAGACCTCGAGATCGAGCCGATCTCCGGGCACGACGGGCTTGCGGAACTTCGCCCCGTCGATCGCCATCAGATACGAGACCTCCCGGGTCGGATCGAGATCCGCGCTCTTGTAGGCGAGGATGGCGCAGGCCTGGGCCAGCGATTCGAGGATGAGCACGCCGGGCATGACAGGGTGCCCGGGAAAGTGCCCGGCGAAGAACGGTTCGTTGATCGTGACGTTCTTGTACCCGAGGAGCTTCTGCCCGGGGATTATCTCCACCACCCGATCGACGAGCAGGAACGGATACCGGTGGGGCAGCAGCTTCTGGATTTCGACCAGATCCATCATCGCTCTGCCTTCTTCTCCAAGATCTGAACTCTCCGCCGCAGCTCGTGCAGCTCCTTGATCAGCTCCGCCAGGTGCTCGAAGGCTATCGAGCTCTTCAACCAGGTGCGATGGTCGATCGCCGGATAGCCGCTCACCGTGGCTCCTTCGGCGACATCGCGGGCCACCCCGGCCTGCGCCCCCACCTTGGCCCCCTCGCCGATTCGGATGTGGCCCACCACTCCAACCTGCCCCGCGAGCACCGCCCCGCTGCCGACCTCGGTGGAGCCGGAGATCCCGACTTGACCGCAGAGGATGGCGAGTTGCCCGATCTTCACGTTGTGCGCAATCTGCACCAGGTTGTCTATTTTTGTGCCGCGGCCGACCACGGTTTCGCCAAAAGTCGCGCGGTCGATGCAGCTACAGGCCCCGATCTCCACATCGTCCTCGATCCGCACGATGCCTACTTGCGGAATCTTGACGTGGGCGGGCAGGCCGGGATCGAACGCGAATCCAAAGCCGTCCGCTCCGATCACGCACGACGGATGGAGAATGACCCGCGCGCCGACCAGGCACCGCTCTCGAACGGTGACGTTGGGATAGAGGACGCAGTCCTCCCCAATCGCCGCGCCTTCACCGATGTACACGCCCGGGAAGAGGACGGTGCGCGGGCCGATCGACGCCCCTCGTTCGACCGTCGCGCCGGACATCACCGTCGCCTCGGGATGGATCCGGGACTCGGGATGGACCTGGGCGTGGGGGTGAATTCCCGGGGTAAATGAAGGCGGCGGGTTGAAAAGGAGCGACACCTTGGCGAAGGCCAGGTGCGGATTGGCCACCCGCACACAGCTGACGCGGCCCAAAGGCCCGGCGTCGAGGCCGACCAGGACCGCGCCCGCTTTGGTCGCTTCGAGCTCGGCCCGGTATTTTCCGCTGGTATAGAAGGAAAGCTCGGTCGGCCCGGCCTCGGCCAATCCATTCACCCCGGTGATCTCGAGCGACGGATTGCCTGCCACTTCCCCGCTCACCCAGGCGGCAAGCTCGGAGAGGCGCCGGACGCGTGGGGTGATCGCCATCGCCTTAGCGCTACTTCTTTTTCCCCGAACCGGCCTTCGGCTCCGCGACCCGGGTCGGTTTGAGATCGCCCTTCCCTTTTCCTGCCTTCTGGTCGTTGTAGAGGCGAACCAACTCGTTGGTGATGTCCAGGTAGGCGGGCGCATAGAGGATCCCACCGTCGGTCTTGTCGAAGACGAAGCTCATTCCCTCCCTGTTGGCGATGGAGGCAATGATCGGATTCATTTTCGCGAAGATCGCCTTCATCTCCGACTGTTCCTGTTCCGCGAAGGAGGCCTTCTCCTTCTCCCAGCGCTGGTTCAGATCCATCGCCTTTTTCCCGAGGTCGGTCTGGCGCTGCACCTTGGCGTCGGCGGTCATCACGCTCGCCTGCTTTTCGAAAGCGTCCTTCTCTTTCAAGAGATCCGTCTGCTCGCGCTCGAACTTCTTCTTCTTCTCGTCGACCAGCGCCTGAAGGCGGGTCTTCGCGCCCCGGGCGTCATTGACCTCCTGGAGCGCCCGCTGGAGATCCACGTAGCCGACCTTGGTCTCCTTGGTCTGCGCGTTTGCAAGGGCGCCGGTCGAAAGCGGCAGCGCGAGTCCGAGGAGGGCGAAAACCGTCTTTGCCTGGTTCGTCACTTAAAGTTCCTCACTTCTTGGGGGGAGGCGCTTGATCGCGGGTGGGCGCATCGGACTTGGCTGCTTCCCTCACCGGCTTGTCCGCCCCTGGTTTTCCAGCCTCGGCCTTGGCGTCCCCTTTCGCGTGATACTGGTCGTTGTACATCCGGACCAGCTCGTTGGTCATGTCCAGGTGCGGCGGCGCGAAAACCAGACCGGCCCCGCTCTTTTCGAAGACCATCGTCATCCCCTCCCGCTGCGCGATATTGGCGATGATCGGCTCCAATTTGGCGAAGATCGCCTGGAGCTCGGTGCGTTCCTTGGCCCCCATGTCCTGCCGGGCTTTTTCCCATTTCTGGGCCAGCTCCATCACCTTCTTCTGAAGATCGTTGTTCTTCTGCTGGCGCGCTTCCTCGCTCATCGCGCTCGCCTGCTTGTCGAGGACCTCCTTCTCCTTGCGCAGGCCCTCCTGCTCCTTGGTGATCTCCTTCTCCTTGGACTCGATCATGCTCTGCAGCCTGGCCTTGGCCGCTCGGCCCTCCTCGACCTCGCCGAGCGCCCGTTGCAGGTCGACGTAGCCCAGCTTCAATTCGGCGCGGGCGAGCGGGGAAAAGAGGATTGAAACCGCGAGGGCCGCGAGGACTTTTCGTAACGACATTTTCAACAACTCCTCAAAGCGAAAGATCGGGCGGCGAGCGCTCGGCACAGGCGCGATTCGCCCCCCACGACCTGGGTGAGCATGCAGGTACGCTGTTCTTGTAGCAGTGTCGGCGCAGACTAGGTTCCCTCGAAGACTGCGTCAAGCGCCTCTGGATTCGCAAGCGACCAGGCGCCCCCTTTAGAAGAAGTTGCCGATGGTGAATTCGAAGAGCGAGGACTGATCGATGTCGATCCGGCGGTTCAAGGGGAAGCCCCATTCGAAGCGCAGCGGCCCCACCGGTGAGAACCAGCGGAAGCCGAACCCGACCGATTCGAACATCCCCAGAGGGAGCTTGTGCTGCTTGTCCTCGAAGAAGTTGCACCGGTCGCAGAAGGCGTTGCCCGTATCGAAGAAGATCACGCCCTTGATTCCGACCTTTTCGATGATCGGGAATTCCAGCTCGAAGTTGAAGACCGCCTGCTTGTTTCCACCCACTGGAAATTGATCGACCGGGGCATCGGGGCTGCTGGTGCGCGGGACGAGAATGGTGGGGCTGATCGTCCGGAGCGCGTAGCCGCGGATGCTGTTGATCCCACCCAGATAGAACAGCTCGGAGATCGGAACGGGCTGGTTCGCATCCAGTCCCTGGATCAGGCCGAAGGTCGCGTTGACCTTGAAGACCAGGCCCCAGAATATCGGAAGGTAGTATCGCCCATAGGCGGAATAGCGGGCGAAGAGGAACGTGCTGCCGAGGAATTTGGGCGCGATTTCGACCGAGCCGAAGAGCAGATGGCCCTGGGTGGGGAAGAGCCGGTTGTTGCGGCGGTCCCATTGCAGCGAGAACCGGGCGGAGCTGGTGGTCCCGCTGCTGCGCAGCCGGTTGGCGAGCGGGATGGAGTTGAACGTTCGACTCGGCTCCACGTGGACCCATTCGCGGGTGTAGGTGAGGTTCGCGACCACGTCTTCGAAGATGTGGTAGCCGAGGTTCACGTCGCCGCCGGTCGAGTCGCGCAAGAAGCCGCCGTAGTCGGCCTGGATCCGGAACAGATCCACGGAAAAGATGTAGTTGGTGTCGAAAAAGTAGGGGTCGAAATAGGAGAGCTGGAAGAACGAGCGAAGGCTGGAGATCTGGGCGGAGAAGGACGCCGTCTGCCCCCAGCCGAGCAGGTTGTTCTGGGCAACCTGCGCGGTGAAGATGAAGTTTTCCACGTTCGAGAATCCGAGTCCGACCTGGAAAGTCCCGGTCGCCTTCTCCTTCACCTCCACCGTCACCACCACCTTGGTGTCGTCGCTTCCCGGCTTGTGCTGCACCTCGACGGTTTCGAAAAAGCCGAGCGCGGTCACCCGCTCCTTGCTCCGGCGCTCCCCCGTTCCCGAGAAGAGCTCACCCTCGTAGACCCGCATCTCGCGGCGGATCACCTTGTCCCGGGTCTTGGTGTTGCCGCCGATCTCGATTCGCTCGATGTAGACCTGATTGCCCTTCTGGATGTCGAAGGTGAGGTCGACCACCCGCTCATTGGTGTGCAGCTGGGTCAGCGGCGTGGGGTTCGCGTAGGCATAGCCTTGATCGAGGTAGATGTCGGTGATCGTGGCGATGTCGTGGGACAGCTTGGTGCGGTTGAACAGCTCGCCTTCCTTCGAGGTCATCAGCTTTCCGAGCTGCTCCTTGGTGATGAGCAGGTCTCCGGAGAAATCGATCTTGCCGATGTTGTAGGCCTCGCCCTCCTCGATCTTGATACTGATGTAGATGAAGCGCTTGTCCGACGAAATCGAGACCAGGGGCTTTTCAATCTTCACGTTGATGAAGCCGCGGTCGTAATAGGCGGCCTGGATGATGCTCAGGTCGCGCTGGAAAATCTCCTCCCGGAAGGTGCCCTCGTTGGTGATGAAGGAGAGAAACCCGCCCTCCCGGGTGAACATCACGCCCTTGAGCTCGTCCGCCGGCACCTTGACCGCGCCGAGCAGGTTGATCTCCTTCACCATCACCTTCGAGTGCTCCTGGATCACGAAGATCACGTCGACTTCGTTGCTGCCTGATACCGGCTCGATGCGGTGGGTGACTTCGGCGAGGAAGAAGCCCTTTTCGATATACTTCTCCTGGATCTTCTTCTCGTTGCGGCGGACCGCATCCAGATCGAGGATCGAGTACGCCTTGAGGTCGAGGGATTCCTTGAAGTCGTCCTTGGACAGCTCTTCGTTGCCCTGCAACTTGACGTCCCGGATCGACGGCCGCTCGGTGACCCGGACGACGTAGACGATTCCGCGGTCGGTGCGCTGCACCAGAAGCTGAACGTCGGAGAAGTAATTCAGCGACCAGAGGGAGCGCAGATCGTCGGAGGTCTTCTCCTGATCGAAAATCTGCCCCTCTTGATTCTTCAGGGCTCGCTTGATCGCCTCGGGCTCGACGCGGCGTGGGCCTTCGACCCGAACCTCGATGATCCGGTTGGGGTTTGGGGGCAGGTTTGCCCCGGCAGGGACGCCCGCGTCAGGGGCAGCCAGGCTGGCGCGTGGGAGCGCCTCGGCGGGAACCGACCGGCCCGCGTCCGCCGCGCCGGAGGGCTGAGCCAACACGAGCCCCGGCCCAACGACAACCGAGAATGCGGCAAGCCAGGCGATGATGCTGGGGGAAGAGGGAACTTGAAGCCTCAAAGTTGAAGATGTGGTCTGGGGCCGGGCATCTATCGGGGCGGGCACTCTAAGAGATTCGGCAAGATGGTCACAACGCAAAAGCGCAGGCAAAATTCTGATCGCAGGTCAGGCGGGCAGCACTTGACCGCCCATCAGGCGCAGCCGCCGGGGCATGGAGTTGGCCAATGCCTCGTTGTGGGTGACGATGATCGCGGTAATGCCCAGGTCGCGATTGACTTCACGCAACAAACGATGGATCCCCTCCCCGGTCGCCGGATCGAGGTTGCCGGTGGGTTCATCCGCCAGCAGCAGCGCCGGCTTCAAGAGTAAAGCGCGGGCGAGCGCCACCCGCTGCGCCTCGCCGCCAGAGAGCTCGCCGGGCCGGTGGTCGATCCGGGCCCCGAGCTCGACGCGCTCGAGAAGCTCGCGGGCGTCCCGCATCGCCTCGGCCCGATCCCGGCGCTGAATCAGCGCCGGCATCGCCACGTTCTCGAGCGCGGTGAACTCGGGAAGCAGATAGTGACTCTGGAACACGAAACCGATCGTCCGGTTCCTGAAATCGGCGATCGCCGCCTCGCTCAGATCGAGGACCGAGACGCCCCGAAAGACGATCTGCCCCGCCGCCGGCGCATCCAGCGTTCCGAGGACATGAAGGAGGGTACTTTTGCCCGAACCCGATGCGCCTACCAGCGAGACCAGCTCGCCCTGCTCGATGTCCAGGGTGACGCCGCGCAGAACGTCGATCCGCTTTCCGTGCAGGAAGTAGCTCTTGAAAAGCTGGCGAACGGTGAGCAGCGGCATCCCTACTCCGATTTCAGGCCTTCGACGGGCTCGACCTGAGCGGCCTTGAGAGCGGGATACACCGAGGCGAGGTAGGTGGCGAGGATGGCGATCACCACCGAGATGGCAGTCTGCAGCGGCTCGATCCGCACCGGAAGCTCGGGGATGTAGTACACCTGCGCGTCGAGCTTGATTCCTACCTTCTCGATGAACAGGCACCAGGCGACGCCGGAGAACAGGCCGAGCAGCCCACCGGCGAAGCCGATCTGAAGCCCTTCGGCGAGGAAGATCTTGACGATTCCGCCGTCGGGGACGCCCAGCGCCTTGAGCACCGCGATCTCCTTGCGCTTCTCCAGCACCAACATGATCACCGTGGCGACGATTAATCCGGCCGCCACGATGATGATGATGGTGAGGATGATCCCCATCACCAGCTTTTCCAGTCTCAAGGCGGAGAACAAGTTGCGGTTCATCTCGCCCCAGTCCTTGGCCCGGTAGGGATAGCCGTCCAGCTCCCCCAGGACCGCCGCGGCGATCCGCCTCGCATCGTCGATGTCCGAAACTTTGAGGTCGATCCCGGTGACACCCTGGACGTTGAAGAACTTCTCCGCCTCGTGCAGCTCGATATAGGCGAACTTCAGATCGTATTCGTACATCCCGGAGTAGAAGACGCCGGCGACGCGAAACGGCCGGCTCTTCGGAATGGGTCCTTGAGGGCCGAGCTCCCCTCCCAGCGGCGACACCATGTTCACGCGGTCGCCCACAAAGAGGTTCAGCTTTTTCTGCATTTCCTGGCCGATGATGATCCCCGGAAAGACGCGGTCGCCGTCTTTGTCCGGCGCCCGCTCGATCACGCCTTCGTCGGCGTCGGGTCGACGCCCGCCGTCCCGACCCTGGCTGGGCGGACCGGCGCCAATTCCCTCGTGGGGACGCCGGCGGGTGATCTTCTCCGGATGGCTCAGGTTTTCGAGAGAGCCGCCGGCTTCGATGTTCTTCTTCAAATCGGTGACGTCTCCCACGGTCGCCGGATCGATTCCCTTGATCGCCGTCCCACTGATGTCCTTCTCCGAGGTGATCATCACCTCGCCATAGACGAACGGGGTCACTCCGATCACCCCCTTCACCCGGCGGATCTTCTCCATCACCTCGGGGTATTCGGTGAACGAGTCCGAATACTTGCTCACCATGATGTGGGCATTGGTGCCGAGGATCTTCTGCTGCAGATCGAGCTCGAACCCACTCATCACCGAGAGCACGATGATCAGCGCCATCACTCCGACCCCCACCCCGCCCACCGAGAGGGCGGTCATCATTGCGGTGGGCGAGTGGTCCTCGGTGCGCAGGCGTTCCAGGGCTTCGCTCGCCTTGAGCGGATCGAGGACGCCCAGGGAGCGGATCCGGGTGCGCTCCACCGCGGCCTCGGCGGCCCGGATCATCGTCCTCGGTGCGCAGGCGTTCCAGGGCTTCGCTCGCCTTGAGCGGATCGAGGACGCCCAGGGAGCGGATCCGGGTGCGCTCCACCGCGGCCTCGGCGGCCCGGATCATCACGAAGATGATCAATGGAGGAACGATCCCCAGCAAAAGAACCACCAGAAGGCCGAGCAACAAGCGGGGGCGGAAAACGGCCGCGTGGCGCCTGGCCACGAACAGCTCGAAACCGGCGCGCAGATCGACCTTCCCACTCCCCGTCGCCACGAAGCCCGCGGTGATCCCCAAGGTCACCATCAACGCCAGGCCAACGAACACCAGCCAATAGCCGAGCTCGGGACGCCCGATCATGGACGCGAGATAAGTCACTTCTCGCAGCCGGTAGCCGAAGCGCAGCTGCAGACCCGGCTGGGTGGAGAGCAGGGTCAAGGCGATCGGAATCGGCAGTCCAAAGTAGACGATGCCCACCGTCGCCTCGGGAACGGAAAGGCGTCGAGCGCGAGATGCTCCGACGAATCCGGCGGCAAATGCCACCGCGCCGGCGACCAGGACCGAAATGGAAAACGCGCTCACCGGCGAAGCGCGAAAGAGCCCGCTGCCGATGCTCCAACGCGACGTCGCGGTGCCCTGCCCTCCAGCGCCGAAGCCCATCCCACCCACCAGAGCGGTGTGCAGGAGCACCAGAATCAACTCGGAGAGAAGGATGCCGCCTCCGTAGGCGAGCAGTGTTCCCCAATGGAAATCGGCGTACCGCGCCAGCGGGGGGTAGAGCGGGGCGCCGGATGCCTCGCTGGGTTGTCCCCCCGTCAAAGGTAGCCGGCGGATGCCGAGCGCGATCACCGCCCAGCCGAGGGTCCAGAGCACCGCGCCGGCCGCGAAGAGCGGCATTTCCGGGAAGGCGATCGAATGGCTCCGGCCGAGCTGGCTAAGCACTGCGCCGACCCCGCCGAGGAGCGAAACCAGCGGACCCCAGCCGAAGGCGAGTAGAACGAGCTCACCGGCGGCGCGAGCGACAGCTCCGGTCCGACCCAGGGCGGCCGCCAGGAGCGCCGCTCCCACCAGCGCGAAGAGGCTTCCCGCCCCGATGTAGCCCCAGCGGTACCCAGTCCGGCGTTCTGGGATCAAGGGGGCATTCACTTCGGCAGCGGCTTGAGCAGGGGGAAGAGGATCACGTCCCTGATCGACGGTGCGTTGGTCAAGAGCATCACCAGGCGATCGATCCCGATTCCCTCCCCGGCGGTGGGCGGCATCCCGTGCTCGAGCGCCCGGATGTAGTCATCGTCGTAATCCATGGTTTCCTGCTGGCCGCGCTTCTTTGCGTCAACCTGAGCGAGAAACCGCTCCCTTTGGTCCAGGGGATCATTCAGCTCGGAAAAGCCGTTGGCGATCTCTCTGCCAGCGACAAACAACTCGAAGCGATCGGCAATTTCCGGCCGTTGGTCATTCCTTCGAGCCAGCGGGCTCACCGCGGTGGGGAAATGGGTGATGAACGTCGGCTGGACCAGCTTGTCCTCCACCCGGCGCTCGAAGAGCCCGCCGATCAGCTCGCCGAGTGAAAGGCGCTCGATCTGGGCCCGTTCGGCGGGGGCGCTGGTCGAAGCGAGCAGCTCTCGCCGCAGCCGGTCGGGGTCTTCGAGGTCCTTTTCAGTCAGGCCGGGGACCTCTTGGCGAATCGCTTCGCTCATCGCCACCCGCTTCCAGCCCTTTCCGAAATCCAGCGATTGCCCCTGGTAGTCGAATTTGACCGTACCCAATATCTGGCGGGCGGCTTCGGAGATCATCTCCTCGGTGAGCTCGATCAGGTCTTCGTAGGTGGCGTAGGCCTGATAGAACTCCAGCATCGTGAACTCGGGATTGTGCTTGGTGCTGATCCCTTCGTTGCGGAAGTTCCGGTTGATCTCGTAGACGCGTTCCAGGCCGCCCACCACCAGGCGCTTGAGGTGGAGCTCGGGGGCGATCCGCATGAACAGGTCGATGTCGAGCGCGTTGTGGTGGGTGGTGAATGGCCGGGCGATGGCGCCACTGACCAGCGTGTGCATCATCGGCGTTTCGACCTCGACGAACTCCCGCTCGTCGAGAAAGCGGCGGATGAACCGCGTCAGCTCGTTGCGCTTGAGGAAGGTTGCCTTGACTTGAGGATTGGCGATGAGATCGAGATATCTTTGCCGATAGCGCGTCTCCACATCGGTGAGGCCGTGCCATTTTTCGGGCAGCGGCCGGAGCGACTTGCTGAGCGGCAGAAGGCGCGACGCGGCAATGGTCAGCTCCCCGGTCTTGGAGCGGAACACCTTGCCCGCGACGCCGATGAAGTCTCCGACGTCGACCAGCTTGAAAAGCTCGTACCCGGGCCCCAGCGCGTCCTGTTTCACGTGCACCTGGATCTCTCCGGAGCGGTCCCGCACCTTGATGAACGCCGCCTTCCCGAAGGAACGAAGGGCCATCATCCGACCGGCGATCTCATACTCGGCGGCGTTCGCCTCCAGCTCTTCGGCCGTCTGTTTGCCGTGCTTCTCGAGGATGGCAGCGATCAGGTTCTTCGGGCGGTAACCCGAGCTCCACGGATTCACCCCCTTCTCGCGCCACTTCCGGGCCTTCTCCTGCCGAAGGGCGTAGATCTCCTGTTCCTTGCGGTTCAGGTCGGCATCGTCGGGAATTGGCTGACTCATCGGGGGAGCTGGGAAGCGGCGGCAGGGTAACACCGACGCGCCGGCTGGAGAAGAACAGGTTCCCGCGAGCGGCGCGTCCTGCGCCTTCTCTTCGAGGGCACGCGGTCGCGTCCGGGCCCGTTTTCGGCTTAAGAATTCCGCAACCTATTCCGGAACGGCCCGGCTCGGGTTTTTGATTCCCATGAGTTCGGCGTTGATCAGCTCTTCGAGGTCGCCGTCGAGGACCGCCTCGACGTTTCCCTTCTCCACCCCGGTGCGGTGGTCCTTGACCAACTGATAGGGAGCGAGCACGTAGCTGCGGATCTGAGACCCGAACTCGATGTCCTTCTTCTTCGACTCCACTTCCTGTCTGGCCGCATCCCGCTTCTCGACCTCTGCCTCGTGGAGTCGCGAGCGGAGGATCTTCCAGGCCACCTCGCGGTTGGCGTGCTGAGAGCGCTCATTCTGGACGGCCACGGTGATGCCCGTCGGAAGGTGGGTCAGCCGGACGGCAGAGGAGGTCTTGTTCACTTTCTGCCCCCCCGCCCCCGACGCCCGGAAGACGTCTATCCGGACATCCTTTTCGGCGATGTCGATCCGGATTTTGTCGTCCAGCTCCGGCCAGACGTAGACCGCGGCGAACGCGGTGTGCCGGCGCGCGTTGGCATCGAAGGGGCTGATCCGCACCAGCCGATGAACACCGTTCTCGGCCTTGAGAAAGCCGTAGGCGAACTCTCCCTTCACCGAAATGGTCGCGTTCTTCGCCCCGGCCTCCTCGCCGGCGACAAAGTCGGTTACCTCGACGTCCCAGCCCTTGCGCTCGCAGAAGCGGGTGTACATCCGAAGCAGCATCTCGGCCCAGTCCATCGAATCCGTCCCGCCCGCGCCCGCGTTGATCGTCAGAAAGCAATTGCTCCGGTCGTTCTCGCCCGAGAGCATGCGATTGAGCTCGACCGAAGAGACGGTCTTCTCCAGCGCATCCAGCGCGGCGCTTGCTTCCCCGGCGGCCGACGCGTCGTTCTCCTCGAGCGCGAGCGAGGCGAGCACCTGGGCATCCTCCAGCTCTCGCTCGGCCTTTTCGACCGTCTGGATGATCAGCTCGAGACCTGCTTTTTCCTTCAGCAGCTCCTGGGCGCGGAGATTGTCGCTCCAGAAGTTCTCCTGAGTAGCCTCGCGCTCGATCTGGGCGATGCGCGAGCGCTTGCGATCGAGGTCAAAGATGCCCCCGAAGGGCGGCCAATCTCGCCCGCAAGTCAACCACGCATTCACCTTGATCTATGGCCATAGAGAGCAATTTATATCATTCCGCGATCGCCCAACAGCTCTTCTTCCATCGCCGCCATCTCGCGCGCCTCGGCCGGGGTCTCGTGATCGTAACCGAGCAGATGCAAGAGCCCGTGGGCCAGATAGCGATTGAGCTCGCGGACGATGACCGCCTTTGACTTTCCCGCCCGGCGTTTCGCGGTGTCGAAGGAGATCACCACGTCGCCCAGGACCGGCCCCGGTTCTTCGGGCGCGGGCGCGGATTGGCGAACTGTATGACATTTAGGTGCCGGGAGGACCCAAAATGTCGGACACCTCATCCAATCTCCGGAGGGAAAGCTGAGCACGTCGGTCGCCGAGTCGATGTCGCGCCAGCGGCGGTTGAGTTGCCGGATCGCGCCGTCGCCGACCAGGAGGATGGAAAGCTCGGTCCCGCGCAGGGCAAGCAGGGCCAGAAATCGCCGGGCGGTGCGGCCCAGGGCCGGTCCGAGGTCTTTGGCGAGGGGATGAAGGACCTGGACCGCCACCGTGTTCGGCCCGCGCCTCCGGGGCCTTTGACCATGCTTGCCGACGGGTCGATCGCCGCCGCTCAGGCCTGCGGTGTTCGGCCGGCGCCCCCGGGGTCTTTTGCGTTTGCCGACGGGTCGTTCGCCGCGGGTCAGGCCTGCCGTCCCACTTTCGTTCCGCCGCTGACGATGCTCACCGGTCGGGACACTTCCCCGGGGCGAGGGCTCTTGACCGAACCAGAAGGGTACTCCGGACGGGCGTGGTAGATGCCCTCGAGGGTGTGCATGAAGGATTCGGCAATCAGGTTCAGATCTCTCAGAGTCAGATCGCATTCATCGAGCTGGCCTTCGGCGAAGATGACATTGATGTACTTGTGGACCAGCCCATCCAGGTTGGCGCTGGTGGGCTCGGGAATCGTCCTTGAAATGGCTTCCACCCCATCGGCGATCATCACCAGCGCCGCCTCGCGAAACTGCGGTTTGGGGCCGGGGTAGCGGTAGATGCTCTCGTCGATCGGCTGCGGATTCTCTTTGCCGTCCTGCTCCTTGATCGCCTTGTGAAGGAAGTAGCCCACCAAACGCGTGCCGTGGTGCTGGGGAATGGCGTCGGCCACCAGCTTGGGCAGCTTGTACTGCTTGGCCATCTCCACGCCTTCGGTCACGTGGCGCTTGATGATCACCGCGCTCATCGCAGGAGCCAGCGCGTCGTGCCGGTTCTCGCCCTTCTGGTTTTCCCCGAAGTAGAGAGGGTTCCGGCCCTTGCCGATGTCGTGGTAGTAGGCGCAGCTCCGGCAGCTCCGGGCGAGCAGCGGGTTGGCCCCGATCGCCTCCGCGGCGGCCTCCACCAGGCTGCCGAGAATGATCGAATGATGGTAGGTGCCCGGAGCCTGGACGATCAGCTCCTTGAGCGCCGGGTGGTTGAGATTCGCCAGCTCGAGCAGCTTGAAGTCTGAAGCATAGCCAAAGATGGCTTCGATCAACGGGGTGAGCGCGAGGACGATCATCGGGATCGCCAGCGAATTTCCCACGAAGGAGAAGGCGGCGGTGATCAGCATGTCGGCGGAGAGGCCTTTGCCTTCGACCAGCGCGAAGAAGAGGATCACCGGAACGCTCACCGCTCCCACGATCAGGCCGGAGCGGAGCATTCCCGCCCGGTCCTTCACGTGCGAAACCCGATCGGCGGCGACCAAGGAACCTAAAAGCGTGGTCACCGCGAACGGGAGCGAGTTCCCCAGCATCACCCCGGCGAGCCCAGAGAGAACGATCGCGAAAAAGAGAGCCAGCTCCTGGTTGAGGAGGAATCTCACCAGCATCGCGCCCGCCGCCACCGGAATGCAGTAGTAGAGCGCCTCGGCGGGGATCTGGTGGTATTTGTCGTGCACCGCGTCCGCCACGGTCACCGCCAGCCGGATCAGGCCGAGCATGGCAATCAAGAGCGCGCCCAGCAGCACCGCGTCCTTGCGCGTCGGGTGGAACCGCCGGAAGGCGGCGCGATGAAAGGCGTACGCCACCGCCACCAGCAATGCCACCAGGCCGGCGCCGCCGAGCTGAACCTCGAAGATGTCCAGTCGATCGCTTTGCGCGCGCATCGTCTTGAGAATGGCCAGGTGGGTCTCGTCGATCAGCTCGCCATCGCTGATCACTTTCTGACCCTTCTTCACCTGGATCACCGCGTCTTTGACCGCGTCGGCGGCCTGATTGCGGCGCAATTCCGTCTCCGCAATGTTGATTGTGAGGTTGGGTCGGATCTGGCGCTTCACCAACCGGAGCACCGCCCGCCGAAGTGCCGAGGGCGAGTCGGAGAGGAAATATCCGGGAATCGAGGCAAACCGATCCAGGTCGGCCTTGGTTTCCTGCACGTCGTTGACGATGGGCAGCGCCACCGAGCTGACCAGCTCGCCGCCGCCCAGGGTGCGAATGGTGATCCCCTGCCCGCCCGCTTGCGAAAGCTCGTCGCGCAAGGTGGCGACCGGACCGTGATAGGCGCGCTCGATCAGGGAAATCGCCGCCAGCTCGGCCTGGAGCGAAAAGCGGGCGGCAACCAGGGCCTGAAAATCCTCGTCGTCGATCACCAGCAGCCGGTGCTCAATCGACCGGCGTTCGGCCCAGAGGCGGGCGGCGGATTGATCCTCGTTGACCGCCGGGGCAGGCTCGGGCTTCCGCTTCTTTTGGGCCGCGCGGCTCGATTCGTCTCCGGACGAGCGCGGTGGCGGGGTTTTTTCCGGCGCCTCTGGCTCGACCTGAGCCGCCACCTCGCGCATGGAGGCAAAGGCCTCGTGAATCGCCTGCCGCAGGTCGCCGGCCACGGCCGGGTTGTAGTCATAGACGGGCCGTACCGCATTCCTGGCTTCCAGCCGCCGCTGCTCGGTCACCGCGTGATTGATGATGTGGTAGTCGCGCCCAGCCTTGAAACCCGCGGGCAGCGCGGAGCGGAACGGTCTGCCGATGTCCTCGCTGCTCAGCTCGGGTAGCTGCTGGGGATAGAGCGACGGAGAGATGACGAACGCCGCGGCGGCAGAGAGGACGAGAAGAAGCGCCCCGAGAACAAGGCCATTCATCCACCTGCGCGCCGGGCGGACCCGAGCGGCGAGCGTCCGCAGCGCACCGGTTTCACGCGGCGATTCATCCGTGCTTGGGATCTGAGGCATGGGAGACGACCCTACGGGTCTCCGCGCCATGTTTCAAGAATGCGCGACCGGACGGCCCGACTGCGCCGGAAATGCTCGGAAAACGTCGGCCTCAACTCTTCGAGCACGACTGTCCTTAACTTCCCGCGACGTCCCCTCGAACCGGGCCGCCGCCTTCGCCGGATGCGCTCGCCGGCGCCGGATCGCGCGCATAGGCGCGGATCACCTCCTGGACGAGCGGGTGGCGCACCACGTCGATCTCGCTGAAGCCGCAGAAAGCGATGCCTTCGATGTTGCGCAGGATCTCGCTGGCGTGGATCAGGCCCGAAGCGCGGCCGACCGGCAGATCGACCTGGGTAACATCGCCGGTGATCACCGCCTTGCTGTTGAAGCCGAGCCGGGTGAGAAACATCTTCATCTGCTCGACCGTCGTATTCTGCGCCTCATCGAGGATGACGAAGGCGTCATTCAAGGTGCGGCCGCGCATGAAGGCGAGCGGAGCGACCTCAATCGTCCCATGCTCCAGAAGCTGGGCGGCGCGGTCGACGTCGAGCATGTCGTGGAGCGCGTCGTAGAGGGGCCGCAGATAAGGGTTGACCTTCTCCGCCAGATCGCCGGGTAGAAAACCCAGCTTCTCGCCGGCCTCGACAGCCGGTCGGGCGAGGATGATCCGCTTGCACTTGCGCTCCTGGAAAGCGGCCACCGCCATCGCCATCGCCAGATAGGTCTTGCCCGTTCCCGCCGGCCCGATCGCGAAGACGATGTCGTGCGAGCGGATCGCGTCCACGTAGCGCTTCTGGGCAATGCTCTTGGGGCTTACTTGCCGATTGCCAGGGCGGGTGAACACCGGGCCGACGAAGACCTCCTTGAGGCTCTGGGACCCGCGTCCAAGAACCTTGATCGCCTGCTCGACATCCTCGCGGTACACGGAGCGCCCGGCTCGAATGAGGTTCCCGAGCTCCTCGACCAACTTCACCGCCAGCGTCAGAGCCTCCGGAGAACCCGTCAGATGCAGCTCGGTTCCCCGTTGGCCAACCCGAACGCCAAGGCGGCGTTCGATAATCTTCAGATTCTCATTCTGCCCACCACCCAGGGTTCGGGCGACGTCGTTGTCGCCCAGGTCGACCTTCGCGGTAGAGGCAAGCTCCGGTTTCTCGACGGTATATGGCCGCAACTCGTTTAGAACCTCCTAAAGGCACATCCTCTCAAACGCACCCGCTCGCGGGTGCCAACTGCGCACAACCTACCGCAAGGGTGGCAACAAAATGAAGTCACCTGTTTGCAACTTTCGATAGTAATAGCCTTCCCGCCAGGGAAAATGCAGATCCTCCTGGGCGAGCAACCCCACCTCCACCAGGGCGTTCAGCTTGTCCGGCAGAGGACCGCGCTCCAGGCGGTACAGCTCGAGCGCCGCCTGGATCCGGCGAATCTGGGAGGTGGAAATGAGTCGCTGGGCGGCCGGATCGACATACTGAGCGGTGGATGCACCCATGAGCGTCGTGGCTTGAATGTTCAGGCGGGGCGCCAGGAATGCAAGTCCAGCCAGGACCCCGGCGGTCACCATGATGCGGGAGGCCCTGGCGACCAGGCTGGCGGGTACCGTCGACCCCAGGTCGTGCACTTTTCCGCGCCCTGAGGCTGGAATGGCGCGCAAGTACTCGAGATTCACCAACTTGCAGAGGGCCTTGCACGCCTCGAACTCCCCCAGACAGGACAGATCGATGATCTTGCGAACGTCGCGGCTCGGTGCGACCAGCTCGAAGATCGTCCGTTCTTCCCGCCCGAGGCTCTCGAACTCGCCGGCAAACGGGTCATCCGGGCCAAGCGGATCCCCCTCTGCGCCGCTTCGCGGAGGCATCTGCTTGAGCCGCTCGAAGGTCATTTCGTAGCTGGTGATCCGCTTCCGGATCAGCGGCCACTCGTCGACCATCCGGAAACCTTCCATCAGGACGGATTCGGCCCGAAGGGGTGAAATCGGCTCGATGTCCAGGTCGACCTCGCCCGGCTCGAACTCGTAGTACCCACTTTTCCAGGTGAAGAGCCGGTAGAGCGTCTCCGCCGCCTGGAGCTGCCGCATCTCGGCCAGTTTCTGCTCGGGGATCACCCGGCTGGTGACCAGAACGTCGCCGATGCGCTGCAGGGTGCGCTTCTGCATCTCCAGCGCCTGCTCGAGCTGCTGCTCGGTGATCAGCTCCGCGCGAACCAGGAGCGTCCCCAACAGATCCTTCTTCTTCTTGAACGCGCTCTCGACCTTGACGATGTTGCCGTCCTTGAATCCGAGGGACACTTCCGCGTCCTGCGCTTTCAAGACCAGCATTCCGGTCTTCTGCTGCTGAGCGATCAGCTGGAGGATGTCGGCGATCCCGAAGTCTTTGAGAGTGCCCTTGAGCGCCATGATTTTAAGACTGCTGCTTGTACAGGCCGCGCAGCGAAAGGAGGTAGACGGCTATCAGCGCGGCGGCGAGCGGGGCGAGCCGGGTGAAAAGCGGCTCGGCGCCGTAGGGATAGCGCAGCACCCCGTGCCGGAAGAGGATGTTCGCCAGGGCAAAGAGGAAGAGAAAGACGTAGATCGCCCCGCGGATGGGCAGACCCGAGAAGACGTGCCCGGCACCCGAGCAGAGCAACCCAAAGGCGTAGGTCAACTTCTCCTTTTCGGACCGGAACTGCGCGATCTCGATCTGCTTGCGGATTTTCACCGCCGGCTCGACCACGTTCTTGCGGACGAAGACATTGACGCATTGCTGGCAGAGCGCACTGCCCACGCTGAGCTGGGGATCACAGCGGCGGCAAACCTGCCGCCCGCAGCGCATGCAGCCCTTGGAGATTTTTCCCCGGCGCAAAAGCGCGCTCAAGCCACCAAAAGCGATGGCGATCGCCACCGGATACAGCCACCCGAGCACCGGATCGACGTTGCCGAGAAGCTGAAGGGAAAGCTGCGATTCGATCTTCGAATCGCGATCGCCCGCATCCACCAGGGTCAGGATTTCGCCAGATGACAGCCCCGGGCTGAGCAGCGAACGATTGAGGAGCATCGGCTGGGAAGTGTCTTTCGGGACGATCAGGGCGGGTTGGAGGCGCGAAACTACGTCGCTGACATTCTGAGCCCTCTGCACGTCCTTCACTGCAGCCTCCGGCGGCTCCGAGGCGGCGCGACGGGAGTAGAGCACCGCCAGGTTGTAGAAGGGCGCGACGAGCGACGCATCGACCGAGGTTGCGGTGGTGTAGGACTCCGCGGCGCCCTGGACGTCGCCCTTGGCGAGCATCGCGTTCCCCAGATTGGTCAAAAGCCGCGGCTCATTGCTGCGCTTCGCCGCGGCGGCCTCGAAAAAGGCAATCGCGGAGTCGAACTGTCCGCGTCGGAGCCGGTATCGACCCAGGGCAAACAGCTCCTCGAACTCGGCTTTCTTCTCCCCCGCGCGCGCGGTGATCAGATCCGCCGAGGCACTCGCTTCAATACCGCCCCGCTCGAGTTGGTACACCTCTTCGGCGATGGTGCCGGGGAAGCTCGAGGCCGACGCGAGCCACCGCGCCCCCGCGGGGGTGAAGGCGACCATGCCAATGAGGATGAACGCCACTGCGCGCTCGGTCATCGAAAGGTAGATCGCCGCGGCGCCGAAAAAAATCAGCACCGCGGGCATCACCCCCAGCCGCAGCACCACCGGCAGGCTTAAAAAAACGCAGGCGAAGACCGCGGACTGCCAGCGCATCGCAGCCTGGGGAAACAGGTGGTGAAAGTCGTGGAAGAACAGGCGCGCAATGCGCAGGAACATCACGCCGATCACCGCCAGCGTGGTGGCGAGCACGGCAACCAGCGCCGAGACGCCGATGTCGGCAATCACCGGCCGGCGATAGCGCGGATCCATCCACACGCAGCGGATCGCTTGCGCGAGCTCGGTGACATATCGCGACAGGCTTGCCGGGTCGGCAAATGCGTATGCCCTCGCCAGCATCAGATGGGCATGCGGGAGGTCGGGCGCGAGCTCCACCGCCGCCGTCGCCAGACCGACCGCTCCCATCGTGTCGTTCGACGTCATCCTCGCGTCGGTGGTGCGAATGAAGCCGATCGAGAAGGCGTCCAGATCGGCGATTCCGAGCTCGGCCTTGAGGGAGATCAAGTCCCTTTGGGCCGCTTCCGCCAATTTCGGATCGGCCTCGAGACTGGCCTTCTTCCAGCGGGTCCAGGCGGACAAGAGATCCCGGTCCGTCGCGCTGGGGAGGGTCAGCGTGATGAAGGAACGAGCCGGCTCGGACCGCTTGGCTTCTGCCGCCGGGGGAGTCGGAGTCGGAACCTGCGCCAATGCGGCCGCGGCAAGCACGACGCTCAGGACTGCGACCGCCAGCCGGGCGTGTCGGAATGGGATCGGCAAGGGTGGGATGATGATAGACGAGGGGTTCGGTACGACAGTATGCGCGAACACAACTGCCACACGCGTTGTCGTGGCGGGGAGCGATCGATGAAGGACGACGCCGGCACTGCACTGGAGCGCCTGGTGGGGATCATGGCCCGCCTGCGGGCCGAAGGGGGCTGTCCCTGGGACCGCGAACAGGATCTGGCCTCCCTGCGGCCGTACCTGATCGAGGAGGCCTTCGAGGTTCTCGAGGAGATGGACCTGGTGGTCGAAGGGGGCCCATGGACGCCACTGTGTGAAGAGCTGGGTGATCTCCTTTTCCAGATCGTGTTTCACGCGCAGCTGGCGAGCGAGAAGGGAAAGTTCGAGATGGCCGACGTCTGCCGGGCGATTGCGGACAAGCTCGAGAGCCGGCATCCCCACGTTTTCGGCGAGGCAAAGGTTGGAAGCACCTCCGAGGTCCTCGCCAATTGGGCTCGCCTGAAAGCGGAGGAGAAGCAAAAGAAGACCGGCGTCGAAGGGTCGGTGCTCGATGGCGTGCCTTTGGCGGCGCCAGGCCTTTTGCGCGCCGAGAGGCTGACGGAAAAGGCATCGCAGATAGGCTTTGACTGGCCGGACCTCGCCGGGGTGCGCCGCAAGCTGGATGAAGAGCTGGCGGAGCTCGATCGAGCCATCGAGTCGAAGGATCGCCATGCGATCGAGCACGAGCTCGGCGATGTTCTTTTCTCGGTCGCCAACCTGGCGCGCTTTGTCCGCGTTCCCGCCGAGGATGCCTTGCGGAAGGCGATCGTTCGCTTCGTGCGGCGATTCCATCGCGTCGAGCGCGGGCTCAAAGAAGAAGGAATCGCTCTGGGCAAAGCGAGCCTCGAGCAGATGGACCGGCACTGGGAATTGGCCAAGCGGGCAGAGCGAGCGATCGATTCGAATGAGGCGGATCAACCGGTTTCTAAATGACGGTTTTCGAACGTTCTCCACAGAGCCTGTGAAAAATCTGGGGAGAAGTCTGTGGAGACGGACGATCGCAAGGCGAGCACCGGATCATGAGGCCGTCGTGCTGATCGGTTCGGCGATCTGGTTTTTGTCGCGAGCGTGGCAGGTTACGGGGGAGCGTCGTCGAGTTGTCCACAGATGGAAAACTCCGTTCCGCAGCGTGTGTGGGGCAGACACTCCGACCCAAGCCACCTAGTCCGCCTCCCGCGCACAACGGCCTTGACGGCCAGGGTCCAGCGCTGTACTAGCAACGCTCTTTTGCCGCCGGTTTGCGGAGTCACCCCTTGGCCAATACGAAGTCTGCACAAAAGCGAAATCGAAAATCCCAGAAGCGCCGAGCGCGAAATGCATCGGTGCGAACGACCGTCCGAACTTCGGTCAAGCGCGCTCGCGAAGCGATCCTGGCAAAGGATCCAGTCAAGGCCGGCGAGGCTTTGCGCGAGGCGACGCGGGTCCTGGGGAAGGCGGCCTCCAAGGGCGTCCTGCATCCCAAAAACGCCGCCCGGCGGATCGCTCGGCTCGCTCATTCGCTCGCCCACTCTTTGCCTCGGACTTAGGCGAGCGGGATTTACGTACCCACGCCTAATTCTTTCAGCGCGGGCTGAAGAGAGCCCCACACGCTTTCGATCCGCTGAACGACTGGGGCCCGGCGCGTGCCGATACCGAGGTCGATTCTCCGCGAGCGGCCATCGCGCGTCGTCAGCACCAGGGCGTATTGCTTCTGCAAGACGCAGGCGGCAACCGCGAGGACGACGATCGCGCCGAGCAGCGCGCGGATCACCCATCCTCTGGCGAGCAACACCGCCAACGACGCGGCCACGCCGATCGCCAGGCTTTCCCAAACCGGCCGGCTGAGCAGGCGGACCCGTTCGATCTGCGCGACCTCGGCGATGACCGGATCGCCCGATCGCGGATGCCATTCCAAACGCTTCGCGGAGAGAAGGATTCGCCGCTCGAGCCCCAGGTCGGCTTCAAGAAATGGCTGGTACGCCTTGAGAATCAAGTCGCGGCCGCCCAACGGTCGACTGCTCGGGGTCGGCAGCGGCGCGCCGCAAGCGACGCACGACGCTTTGGCAGGCTGAGGCCGCCCGCATTGAGGGCAGAAAAGAAGAAACTTCTCCGAAGGCATCGCCGCCTATGAGACCACGAAGTTGATCAGCCGTTTGGGGACGAAAACGACCTTCTTCACGCTCTTGCCCGCAAGGCTTTGGCGAACCTTGTCGTCGGCCTCCGCCGCGGCGCGGACCTCGGTTTCTCCAGAATCCGCGGCGATCCGGATCTCCGACCGCAGCTTGCCGTTGATCTGGACTGCGTAGGGCAGCACGTCGTCCGCGACGAGGGCGGGATCGTAGTCCGGCCATCGCTGATCCGCGACCAGGGTCTGATGCCCATAGGCCTCGGAAATCTCCTCGGAGAGGTGCGGGGCGAAGGGGTTGAGCACCAGGGTCAACAGATGGATCGCTTCGGCCATCGCGGCGCCCTCGGCGTCCGTTTCCACGCGCTCCACCAGATAGAGGGCATTGACGAATTCCATCACCGCGGCGATGGCCGTGTTGAAGGAGAGCCGCTCGATCGCCTCGCCCACGCGCTTGAGGCTCTTGTGCGCCGCGCGACGGATCCGCAGGGCCTTCGGCTCGCGGGTCTCCATGGGTTTCGCGCCCGCGACGATCGGCTGATACTGCGCCGCCAGCGCCCAGACCCGCTTGAGAAAGCGATTCGCTCCCTCGACCTGCTCATCGGACCAGTCGATGTCCCGCTCGGGCGGCCCGGCGAACAAGACGTAGGTCCGGGCGGTGTCGGCGCCGTATCGCTCGACCAGCGGCGAGGGCGCGATCACGTTCCCCCAGCGCTTGGACATTTTTCGCCCATCCGGGCCATTGACGATCCCCTGAGTGACGAGCCGCTCGACCGGCTCATCGGCCGGCGTCAGCCCCATCTCCTTCATCACCCGGCTCCAGAATCTGAAGTAGAGCAGGTGCATCACCGCGTGCTCGGGACCGCCGATGTAGATATCCACCGGAAGCCAGCGGCGGGCCAGGGCGGGGTCGAAGGGGGCCAATTCGTAGTGAGGCGACAGGTATCTGGCGTAGTACCAGGCCGAGTCGACGAAGGTATCCATCGTCTCGACCTCCCGGCGGGCCGGACCACCGCACCTGGGGCAGGTCGTGTTGACGAAGGACGAGACCTTCGCCAGCGGCGGCTCCCCTTTTCCCGTGAGCACCGTGTGCACGTCGATGTCCGGCAGCACTACCGGGAGCTGATCCTCGGGCACCGGAATCCCGTTGTGGTTCGGATCGCACTTTTCGCAGTAGACAATCGGGATCGGCGTTCCCCAGTACCGCTGCCGGGAGAAGCCCCAGTCCTTTTGCCGATAGGTGACCGTTCTTTTACCGCGGCCTTCCCGCTCGAGAACCCCGGTCATCCGGCGCCGGGCCTCCGGCGACTCCAGCCCGGTGAACTCGCCCGAGTCGGTGAGCACCCCGTCGTCGGTAAATGCAGCGGTCAACTCATTGCCGGGAGGAAGCCTTTCCCCCGTCTTGGGCTGAACCACCACTTTGATCGGAAGCCCGTACTTCCGGGCGAACTCGAAATCGCGTTCGTCGTGCGCCGGCACGCTCATCACCGCGCCGGTGCCGTATTCGGCGAGGACGAAATTGGCGATCCAGATCGGAATCTGGTGGTGGCTCAGTGGATTGATCGCGTAGGCGCCGGTAAATACGCCCAGCTTTTGCGCCGCATCGGTGACGCGTTCCACCCCATGGAGCGCTCCCGTCCGCGCCGCGAAGCTCTCCACCTCGGCCCGCTGGGCGGGCGTGGTGATCTTTTGGACCAGCTTGTGGTCCGGGGCGAGAACCACCGCGGTGCAGCCGAAGACGGTATCGATCCGGGTGGTGAAGACGCGAACCGAGTCGCTGCCACCCTTCACCGCGAACTCGGCCTCGGCGCCCTCGGAGCGGCCGATCCAGTTCCGCTGCATCGTGGTGATCCGATCGGGCCACTGGTTGAGCTCATCCAGACCCTGGAGCAACCGATCGGAGTAGCGGGTGATCCGGAAAGCCCATTCCGGCATCTGTTTTTCAATCACCGGCGAGCCGCACCGCTCGCAGGCACCCTCTTTGACCTGCTCGTTGGCGATGACCGTCAGGCAACTGGTGCACCAGTTCACTTTGCTGAAGCGCCGGTACACCAGCTCCCGCTCCAGCAGCTTGAGGAAGAACCACTGGTTCCAGCGATAGTACTCAGGATCGCAGGTGGCGATCTCGCGCGTCCAATCGTAGGAGAAGCCGAGCGAGAGGAAGGTGCTCTTGAAGGAAGCGATGTTCTCGCGGGTGCGCACGGCGGGGTGCACCCCGTCCTTGATCGCCGCATTCTCCGCGGGCAGACCAAAGGCGTCCCACCCCATCGGGTGGATCACGTCGAAACCGCGCATCCAGTAGTAGCGAGCGTAGACATCGCCGATGAGATAGTTGCGGACGTGGCCCATGTGCATCTGGCCGCTCGGATAGGGGAGCATTTCCAGGATGTACTTCGCCGGAGCAGCGGGCCTCCGGTCGGCGAGGAACACGCCTGCCTGAGCCCATCGCTTTTGCCACTTGGCCTCGAAGTTTTTGGGTTCGTATCGCTCCTGCATCGGCATGACGGTAAGTCTTACGAGACCGCATCGTTGGACGCAACTTGCGCGGCGCGAAGCGGGACGAGGATGATGTAGAGTCCTTCGCCATGTCCCTTCCCGTCGTCCGCATCGCCGAAATCGCCAAGCACGTCAATCAGGAGATCGAGCTGCGCGGTTGGCTCTACAACAAGCGCTCCTCCGGAAAGCTCCATTTCCTCCAGATCCGCGACGGTTCCGGCATCATCCAGGCGGTGCTCTTCCGCGGTGACGTGACTCCGGAGACCTTCGAGAAGGCCGACCACCTTGGCCAGGAAACCTCGGTCATCGTGCGGGGGCTCGTTCGCGAGGACAAGCGAAGCCCGATTGGATTCGAGCTGAGCGTCAAGGAGCTTACGGTCGTTCAGGAGG
>WNFF01001920.1_pt1 | contig 25936 bp, 23 predicted proteins | sample 5400441 | NCBI WGS metagenome assembly WNFF01 (sample SAMN13153345, study PRJNA577476) | soil metagenome | isolation source: 120 cm saprolite under Douglas fir tree site 2 hole 3 replicate 1 | place: USA:California | collected 2015-04-18
ACCATGACCAAAGCGGTGACGCATATTCGTCTGGAAGCCGCCAATCCTGGCAAGCTGGCCGCCCTTGACCAGCTTGCTCAGGTGTTTCTGGCGCTCACACAGCAGTATGTGGCGCTGTTTTGCACCGACGAGCTTCCCGATGGCTTTCGTGCTCCCTGCTTTCCGACGCCGCTTTCGGAACGATGGCACCGGGTCGCCATGCAACAGGCCGCAGGGATTGCCCAAGCGTGGCGGACCAAGCGGGCCAACGCTTATCAGGAGTATCTTGATGCATTGGCTGAGTACCAGGAGCACCAAACCGCTGGCACGAGTGATCCAGCGGCGAAAGAACCCAAGTGGCGTGAGTGGGACGTTCCCACCCTGCGCCAGCCCTGTATCCAGGCCAACGCTAATGTCGTCAAGCTGGAAGCGGCAACCGAGAGCAGCTTTGATGGCTGGCTCAAGGTGAGCACGTTGGATAAAGGCACTCCGCTGCTGGTTCCGATCCAGTTCTCGGACTACCACAAAGAGCAGCTCACCGACCCCAAAACAGGCCAACGCCGCAAGATCAACAGCAGTGTGACGCTCAACAAACGAGACGGGGTGTGGTGGTTGACCCTCTCCTACAATGAGACGGTCACAGTCCAAACCCCACCGGATGCGCCGATCATCGGGATCGACGTGGGGATCGCCAATTTCCTCACGACCTCGGATGGTAAGCAGTACGGATCATTCCACCGGCGGTTGCGAGAACGCCAGAAGCGGGACCGAGAAAAACGCCGCCGGAAGGCCAGGCTCCGAAAGTGCTTAGAGAAACAGGGCGTGCCGAAGGACAAGCTTCCCTCCACGTCCAGCACGACCGGGCAACGGCTGATCCGTCATGTGCGGCAAGCAATCAATCGGGCGGTCAATCTCTGCTTTGAGGAACACGAAGGCTGTCAGTTTGCCTACGAGCAGCTTTCGGTGGCCTCCATGCGCCACAAAGCGAGAGCCATGAACGCCTACATGCGAGCATCGAACTTAGGCCATATCCCCGATCAAATTGCCTGGAACGCCACCAAACGAGGGGTTGCTGCAACAAAGGTGAAGAGTGCGTATTCCTCACAGGAATGCCATGTGTGCCACTACGTCGACCGCAAAAACCGCCCGAACCAGCAGACGTTCTGTTGTCAGGTCTGTGGTCACACGACGCACGCTGACGTCAACGCCTCCCGAAATCTTGCTGCTCGCTTGCATGATGCGGAATTACGCGATTGTATCACTCGACACGAAGTCAAAGCCTTGCTCATGCGCCGTCATGAGCAATGGAAGCAGAACGTTAGGTTGGTCGTAGTCCAACCTCCCGTCCAGTTGGGTTTGTGGGCTTGCTCAGAGACTTCAACGGACGTAGGTTAACGCTGAAAGTGTGGGCATGGAATAGTTGTCCATATTTTTTGCAACTATTAGAACTGCTTCTCGGTAGGTAATTGTATCTAGGCGATGCCAGGGCAATACGAGGGGGAAATTACACGATTCTGCCTTCGGGAACAAGGATCAAATCCGCGCAACCTCCGACGTCCTGCCAGGGGTCGTGGCGAACTATACCAGCTACAGCGACGTAGCGACCGAGGCCGGCCTGAGCCGGATCTACGCGGGAAACCACACGCGGATCGCAGTCGATGTGGGCTACACGCTCGGGAGCAACGTTGCGCAATTCGTGATCTCCGACTTAGGCGTCTAAATAAGGCGATACGAGCAGTTGGTGACGACGCACCGCGCTACCGCGCATTATTGGGAGGGCCCCGCCGGGCTCTCCCGCTCTCGATCTCTTCGTATGTAACGGCGACCTGGAAGAGATCGAACCATACAGGAGTTCATGCGAGGTCGTGCTCAATGGCATAGCGGGTGGCCGCGCTGCGCGAGGTAATGCCCAGTTTGCTGTAGACGGAGCTGAGGTGTGCATGTACGGTGCGAGGGCTGAGCACCAGCTCTTCGGCTACCCGGGCGTCGGTAAAGCCCTTCGCCACCAGGCGCAGCACCTCTACCTCTCGTGCGGTCAACCCATCGGGATAGGTTGGCGGTGTGGTCACGGTGGCAGTCGGCGTCGGGGCCGGTTTTAGCCCCTTTGCAGCGAGTGCCTGCTTCGGTGTCATGGATCGCCCCTGGCCCCAGGCAGCGGCGAACGCTTTCTCTCCAAGGTGGACACGCGCAGACGAAACCGAGCGCTCATACTCAGCGCGCGCGAGGAGAGGGATAGGTACGCCAGTAGCGTCGCGTATGGCTTCCGCCGCTCCCCAGAGCTGCGCCGCCCAGGCTAGCTGTCGCTGTGCCGCAACGACTTCCCCCAATGACACCAGGAACACAGCGGCCACCCATTTTTCTTTCAACTCGCATGAGATTGCCAGGCTCTGTTCGTAGAGCTTCTGCGCTGTTGCATAGTCACCCTCGAGGACGAATACCCTCCCCAAAACGCCTAGCGCATTAGCAGTACCATGCCGGTGTCCTATCTCTCTGTAGAGCGCCACGCTCTTCTCGGCTGATGAACGCGCCGTGACAAGGTCTCCCTGACTAAAAGCCAGCTGTCCTGAGACGCAATAATACGCCGCAATCCCTTCCTTGAAGCCCACCTCCCGCGAAAGCGCGAGACATTCCTCGAGCACAGGGCTTACCCTCGCCTGGTCGCCCTGGGAGACCAGGAGTACCTGAGCCAATTGGGAAAGTACGTGAGCGATGCCCCGCTTCATCCCCGCCGCTCGGTGCACCGCCACGCTCTCCTCGTACAGGGCACACGCCCTGCTGTACTCACCCAGGCTGGCGGACACTAGCCCTAAAATAAAGAGTGAGTTGGCAGCACGCTCCATATCGTCCACCCGCCTGGATATCGCCAGGGCTTCCTCCGTCAGCGTGCGTGCTGTAGCCATTTGGCCTTTCGTCCAGGCCACGCTCCCTAACATAGAGAGCGCAAACGCTATGCCGTGTTGGTCTTCGAGTTCCCGGTACAGCGCCAGGCTCTCCTGAAACAAGGGCTCTGCGCGATCGTAGTCGCTCTGAATGAAGGCCAGGTAGGCCGCGAAGATGAGCGCCTTCGCCTGCACGGATGCCTCGATTCCCTCGCGTGCTGCCAATGCGCGCTCCAGGAAGTTGCGCCCTTCACTGATGTGTCCATGTACTACCCAGAATCTTCCCAGCTCTCCCCCCAAGCTCAGGGCCATCTCCATGCTGCGCGCACCTTCCGCGGCCTCCTCATTCCCAGCTCGCTCTAACGACCACTGCAACGCGGCTCGCAGGTTGTCATGCTCCCGCTCCAGGCGGTCCAACCACACGCCTTGCCTGGGGCCCCCGGTCTCAGCCTCCGCATCCTCCGCAAGTCGCAGGTAGTAGAACGTATGGGCACGCCGGGTGCTTGCCATCTCCCCGCTTGCGTCGAGCGCCTCCAGTCCGTACTCGCGGATCGTCTCCAGCATCAGCAGGCGCGGCTCCCCCTCCTGTTCCGTTTGTCGCAGCAAGCTCTTGTCAATGAGCGACGCCACCCCATTCAAGAGGTCTGCTGGTACCTCACCAAGAGCAGTATATAGACCTTCCACCGCCCCCAGCGTGCAGCCGCCGGCAAAGACGGAGAGCCGCCTGAAGAGTCGTTGTTCCTCAACATCGAGCAGTTCATAACTCCATGCAAGCGTGTTGCGCAGTGTTTGCTGCCGGGCAGGGACATCTCGCCCCCCACTCGTCAAGACCTGCAAGCGATGTCCCAAACGCGCCAGCAGCGCCTGTGGGGGAAGCAGTTTGATGCGCGCCGCTGCCAGTTCGATAAGCAGAGGTAACCCATCCAGGCGCACGCAGATCTCCGCGATGGCGCGGCTGCTGGCGGCAGTCAACTGGAAGTCGGGCATGGCAGCCCTCGCTCGCTCCAGGAAGAGGGCCACCGCTGTATACTGTACGAGTGTTTCGTTCGCTGGAAGATGCTCGAGGTCGGGCAGCGCCAGTGGCGAGACAGGAAACTCGTGTTCACTACGGATGTGCAGCACGGCGCGACTGGTCACCAGCATCTTGAGGTGAGGACACGCGGTCAGGATGTCCGAGAGCAGGGCTGCCGCCGCCACGACCTGCTCGAAGTTGTCCAGGAGCAGCAGGAGACGCTTCTCTTGCACGGAGGCTTTGAGCAACTCCAGAAGCGGCAGTCCTCCACCTTCTTTGATCCCGAGTGTTTGGGCGATGGTGGGAATGACCAGGTCAGGGTCGCTCATGGGAGCCAGCGGGACGAAGCAGACGCCGTCGCCAAAGTCATCGAGCAGGTCAGTCGCTGCCTGTAAGCTCAGGCGCGTTTTACCGACCCCACCCGGGCCTGTGAGGGTCACCAGGCGCACCTCTGGCCGGCGCAGGAGTGTACACACTGCCGCCACCTCCTGCTCGCGTCCAATCAGCGGGGTGAATTGCGCAGGCAGGTTGCTAATTCGAGTTTTCAATTGTTCCGGCATACGTTCAGCTCCGACTAAGTGTTCCCTGTGGGAATCCGAGGCAGACACAAAGAGCGTCCGCGCAGATGACTCTGCCTTGCTGGCCTCTTCCAGGGCCGTGGCAAGGGCCAGCATACTGGCAAAGCGTTCCTGCGGGTCTTTGGCAAGAGTCTTCAACACCACCTGCTCAACCGCCGGTGGAATGGTTGGAACTTGCTCACGCAATGACGGAGGAGGAGCAAACAGGTGCTGGCTATACAGCTCGGTCGCCGTTCCATGAAAGGGACGATTGCCACATAACCACTCGTAGACGACAACCCCCAGGGCATACTGGTCACTTGCAGGGCGCGGCTTGCCCTGAAGCTGCTCGGGTGACATGTAGGCCATGGTTCCAGCCCTATCCTCAGCCTGCTCCTGGCGTGAACTCGGGGCTATGATGGCAAGGCCAAAGTCACTGAGCAAGAGCTCGTTGTCGTATCCCAGCAGCATATTCTCCGGTTTGATGTCGCGATGGATCAGCTTTTCCTGGTGCGCATACTGTAAGGCCTGTGCCACCTGCATAACGTAGGTAAGGACGGTGTCGAGCGGGAGCAGCGTGCCTTTGGGGTGGCGTTGGCGCAGGTTGCCGCCAGGAGCATAGTCCATAACGAGAAAGGGAGTCTGGGCCTCGACACCAAAATCCAGGACCTGGATAATATGGGGATGCCGTAAGTGGGCAATCGTGCGTGCCTCGGTGAGAAAGCCCTCCATACCATGATTTGCCAATTGCGCATAGAGCACTTTAATAGCGGCCAGGGTGTTTAGATGAATGTGCTTCCCCAGGTAGACTTCGGAGAAGTTCCCTCGCCCAAGAAGATGGGCGAGGCGGTAGTTACCAAGCTGCTGTCCCACACGGTCAGCCATCCTCGCATCTCCTCTTACAAAGGGCGGACTGCGCATTCACCAATGCGCCAATACAAACACAATGAATCCGGTAGACAAAAGGGAGGCTACTCGCAGGGGATGTTGCTACTCTCTCGTGAGTACCGCCTCATTTACTATACTCCACGGCGGGCAGAATTTCAACCTTGCGCATTAACGATTACCGTGTAACCTCCGCCGAATCTATTTGTGTAAGAAAAAACTGTACAACATCATTCAATTGAAGCCCCTGGTCTGGGGCTATCAAGAATGGCCAAATCGGCCCTATGCTACTCAACATCCTCATGATGATGCAGCCAGGTGGGTGATTCTGTCTCTGAAACGGAGAACAGAGGAATCGCCAATGACTGTCAAATCATGGCGACTCCTTCGTAGCGCATAAAGCTGGTGGTTGAAGGTCCTCTTCAGCGACATGCAACTGTAGTATTCGCGCCAATTTGATTTAGATTTAAAGGAAGAACTTTCATGATCAACAATACAACAACATCACCTTTGCGTCAGACACCTGTCTCGTCACACCGTCCCAAACCGCTGAACTGGCGAGAGCGCGGGGTCGGCATCGCGCGTATCGTCTTCGGCCTGGTCTGGGTCGTTGCCGCTCTATTGCAGTGGCTCCCCCAGTTTCAAAACTCATTCGTTGCACAAGTTGCAGCAGCGAAGGATGGCCAACCCGCGCTCATTCAGGGCTGGATCTCCTTCTGGGCGAACGCTGTCAGTGTCAATCCGTTGCTCTTTGCTCGTATCCTGGCCTCTTCAGAGGCGGTGATAGCAGCCTTCTTGATCCTTGGCCTCTTCAGCAACCTGACGTATATCGTCGGCATCTTCCTGTCACTGGGCATCTGGGCCATCCCTGAGGGTTTTGGAGGACCCTATATAGCCGGTGTCACTACGGATATAGGGACCGCCTTTCCCTATGCGATCCTCTTCGCCGTGCTGCTCTTCCTCTCTGCTGGACGCTATTATGGACTGGATCAGTGGCTCACCCCCAGGCTAGGACGGCTAGGCTTCCTGGCTTCTAGCTCCTTCAGGCGTCGTAGGAAGTAGATATGGGCATGCTCAATACAACCAGGGCGAAGCACGGAGCATGCCAGTTTGGCTCTTCCGCGAAGCTGGTGCTGCTCGCTCGCTTACGCATCAAAAGGAAGAGATTGCCGAGTGACGCTTGAGCATTCCCTTCCTCCATGAGATTCACTAGGCAGAAAAAAGCCGAGGAACCATGCTGTAAGCATAGCTTTCTTCTTGTGTCTTCTGCTCTCAGCTTCGTATACTGAGAGCAACTCCGCGAGATGCTAGGGAGAAATTCCAGCGAGAAGAAAGAGAAGCACGGATGAATAAGCACATCATTGACAGCCTTCGACGCGCCTATGACGCGTTCAGTCGAGGTGACATCCAAGGCGCAGTTGAGGCTCTTGACCTGGCCCCAGATATTCTCTGGAGCGAGCCCGAAAGCTTCTATGCGGGAGGAACCTATCGGGGGCCCCAAGGGGTCGCTGCGTATCTCACCCGCTCCTCCGAATCCTCTGAGAAGGCCCAGAGCCTGCCCGAAGAAATCCTCGAAGTCGGGGACAAGATTGTGGTCTTCGTGCATCTCCTCACACGATCCGAATGGTATGGCGTCTCATCTTTCCCGCGGGACGCGTGTCACAAGCAAGAGAGAAGGACTTTTCCCTTGATCAAGAAGGGGAAAAAGGAAGGAACTTGTCCTGTTTTCAGCGTAAAATTGAGAGAAAGATTCCAGATTGGTCACATCAGAATCTTGGGATTTACAACTTATGGATAAACTCTTTGGCGAAGCGGCGCAGCGGCTCCAGATTTTTCGCACTTGGAAAGGGGAAGTCGATAATAAGCTCATGGACACCATGAGCTTCCAGCGTCGCGATACGCTCACGGATCGTCGCGGGACTGCCAACCAGAGCCGTATCAGCGAGACCATTTTTCCTTGCTTCTGGTACCAGGGCCAGTGCCTCCTCATCGGTATCAGCGATAGAGCAGTACGTACCGGTTGTGACATGGATATCTGAGAAGTTGCGTCCGACGTTTTCACAATGCCCTTTAAGTACCTCAAGCTTGTGTTGCAGGGTCTTCAGATCGCCACCTACATTACAGGCATCGCCATACAGGGCGACCAACTTTAATGTGACTTTCTCACCACTACCCCCGATCAGGATTGGAATATGTGGTTTCTGTACACCCTTTGGCTGATTGATCGCGCCACGGACCTGGTAGTATTTGCCTTCAAAGACAGCCTCTTCCTGGGACCACATGGCATGGATCACTTTCAGCGCTTCACGCAGCATGCGCAGGCGCTCAGGGGCATCGGGATACGGATAGCCATACGCTTTGTACTCATGTTCATACCAGCCAGCGCCGATGCCGAAGTTTAAGCGACCATGACTCAACACATCGAGTGTACTTGCCATCTTCGCCAGCAGTGCCGGGTTACGATAGCTATTACAAAGCACAATCTGCCCGATGCGAATATTTTTTGTATCACGAGCCAGGGCAGCCAGCATCATCATGCACTCAAACGTTATTTCCTGTGTTGGGGTAGGCACAGTGTGAAAGTGATCAACAACCCATGCTGAATCGTAACCGAGCTCATCACCAGTTGTGACGATGTTTGTCATCGCCTCATAGGCTTCAACGGGATCTTTGATATCCACTAGACTCATCTTCCAACCATTTGGAATATCAATACCAAACTTCATACAGAACCTCTTTCATTCGGTGGGTGTAAATATGTGTCTGTTGTAAGTCAGTCATTGACATGGTCAACAATCCTTTCTTTTGCCATGTCATATGTCAATATATTTAAGCTTGTAACAACTGACCAGAGTAATTATATCTCATCATTTCCTGGTTCGTTGGCAACAGCGCCTGAACCAGAGAGAGGGGGGTCTTGCGCCCCACGACCACACGTCCCTTGCCCACGCCAGATGAGGTGCCCACCCTGGACGCGCACCTTTCCCTGCCACTCAGCGTCGCCCAGGTGCGCTTGCTCTTGCGGGTCGCCTTGCCCCAACCCGTGCTGGATCTGCCTGCGGCGCTGGCTTTGATTGCGTATCAGCAGCGCCACAACTACGCCGCCTATTGCTCCCATCGCAAGCGACTTCTCGCCCAGTTGCAGGGACTGCGCTGGTAAAGTCTCGTTGTAATACTAGTACTCCTAGTTAGTTACGTAATATTTAATAATATGATTTGAGGTAGAAAAATTTATTGATACATATTGACAAATATAAATAGATGAGATATAGTATTTCGCGGGGGACCAAACACAGATACACTTTTCAACCTGCTTAAACCCGGATATCTCTTTGGTTGAGTGAAGTACGTGATGCCTGTTTTTCTCCGCCCGGTACCCCCTGTTTCGTTCACTATCGCTCCACTTGTAAGCTCAGAAAGGAACCTAGATGAGCAAGCCCACCCGTCTTAAGCTATTGGTTGTCCCCGTAGCCGTCTGTCTCTTGCTATTTGTGGCCTTCGGAGGGACGGCCTTTGCCCGTAGCAGTAGCCCAGGAACCCATCCCCACTTAGCGGGGTCCCAATATGTGACCTCGTCGTACGGCGGTGCTGTCGTCGTAATCCATGGCAGCGGCTTCCTTCCATCCACCACGACCACGACGAATTCAGCTAACATAGCTGTTATTGCAAGTGCCGGTTCACAGGTCCAAGGTCCCTACGGTGGCTTTTTCATTCCTGTCGATTCACATGGCTCCTTCACAGCTTACTTCGGGGTCAGTGGTCTCGGCTCGGCTAATCAATGGTTCCAGATGGCCGGCTCGGATCTAACTACACATTTTTCCACCAACATAATACTTACCATATCCGACGGAACGACAGCCCCAGCACCCCTTCCCCACTTATCAGGTCCCGATACGGTGAACTCGTCGGGCGGCTGTGCCAAAATCAAACTCCGTGGCAGCGGCTTCCTTCCATCCACCACGACCCTGACGAATTATATTCAAGCATCTGTCTTTGCGAGTACCGATAGCAACGCTAATGGTTTCCTTCAGGTTGCTGTCGATGCACATGGCTCGTTATCAGCCATCCTCGTGGCCTGTGGTCTCGACGTGGCTCATGATCTGATCGAGATAGGCGTCGAGGATCTAACTACCTATCTTTACGCCAACATACTATATATTACAGCCAATTGACCAGCTTGAACGATGCTCACGGCTCGGCTTGTTCGCGCCGGTAAGCTGAGCTCGGACTTCTGAGCAGGTCAAGCCTGGACTGTAGATGACACGATAAGCCAGCGAGAGGAGGTCATTCTCTTCTCGCTGGCTTTCGTTGCTACGGATGAGAATCGTATTTGTAATTTGCTCAAGTGCGGATTTAAGATAAGTTTTGCCGGTTTCTCATTGAAGCTTTGCCGCTTTTGGCACTCGTGATCCATATGGAATAGCAGAAAACACAGGGAAAGTTCTGCCGTGATTCCTGAAACTAAAGGAAAATCTTGCCTTCATTTTTGTATGGCGCTAACCTTATGATAGGTCATCATTTTTGCAAAAATGGAACGTATCGATACGATTGTACTCTCTCTTGTGTCGTCTTGCTTCATCGTTCGTGAGCAGTTCCAGATGAGGTCACCTTGCTTCCAAGTTCTCTGACTTCACGAAAACGAATCAGGATCATGTCGCGGGTGGGCGAGTGTTACGATAATGCGGCGATGGAGAGTTTTTTCAGTAGCTTCAAAGGCGAGTGTATGGAGCGCCACACGTTTCACACCCGGCAAGAGGCGCGTTCGGCCATCTTTGAGTACCTTGAATGTTTTTACAACCGAGTTCGCAGGCATTCCACGCTCAAATACCTGAGCCCGGTCGCCTACGAGCAACAGATGAGATGATTTCCAATTTGCTTCTCTCCGGAAAAGCTAGGCAAGCCCATGTCTCGGTTGTGGAGTGTCCTGGCTGTGGGAGAGCATGGACCCTTTCTCCAGGCGGTGGAGTGCTGCGCTTCAAAGCGCACCCCAGGCGGAAGACGAATACTCCCGCGACTTCCCGGCGGTGGACCAGGGGGAAAGACGAAACGGACTGGGATGTAGTCGGAGGGTCCACTTTACCTATGCGCCAGATTTCAGAAAAGCTTACAGGGCAGAGGTGTGAAAATGAATGACCGAGCAATCGCAGGAGAGTTTGTTACCGAGACGTTCGACTACGACGGTGGTCGGCAGGTTACGGTGTACGTCCCGCCAGATCCGCCCGAGGCAGTTGTCTTCGCCGGTGACGGTCAGAGGATCTCGCAGTGGGGCCGGTTCCTCGAGGCAGCTGACGTACCGCCCACGATGATCGTTGGTGGACACGGGCTGACGGACGAGAAGCTGCGACTCCAGGAGTACTCACCGGTCTTTGACGCTGAACGGTTCGCGGCACATGAGAAGTTCTTCGTCGAAGATGTGCGCCAATGGACAGAGTCGCGGTTTGGAGTAGCGCTGCCCACTGAACGCACCGCGGTGTTCGGCGCCTCGGCGGGTGGAGAGCTCGCGCTCGCTCTTGGGCTCCGGCATCCCGACGTCTACGGTGCGATCTTCTGCGCCTCGCCGGGTGCGGGCTACAAACCGACTGAGGTGATGCCGAGTCGGATTCCGCGCACGTACCTTGTTGCCGGCACGCAAGAGCCGTTCTTCCTTGAGAACGCGACGAGGTGGGCGGCCGCGCTGCGCGATGCAGGTGCGGACGTTGTCATGAAAGAGCGGACCGGATCGCACGGCGGCGCGTTCTGGCGAAAAGAGTTCCCGCTGATGGTGGCGTGGGCGTTTGGACGCGAATAGATTGCCTTCTACGTATCAAGAAAAGGACAATGGGTAAGAGAAATTATCTTATCGAGGGAGTCTCCGGCACGGGCAAAAGCTCGGTATGCCAAGAGCTGCGCCGACGCGGTTACGTAGCCATAGATGGTGATAGAGAACTGGCCTACCAAGGAGACCCAACGACTGGCGAGAAAACCGAAGGCTTTGGCCACGAACATCATATTTGGGATGTAGAAAAAGTAAGGAGGTTGGCAGCAAATCAGGACGACGAAGCCACTTTCTTCTGTGGCGGTTCTAGAAATTTCAAGCAGTTCATAGACCTTTTTGATGAAATCTTCATCTTAGACGTTGATGCAGAGACACTCAATGAACGGCTCGACAGCCGTCCTGATGATGACTGGGGCAAGCGCAAGAGCGAGCGGGAACTCATCCTACGTTTACACGCCACAAAAGAAGACGTACCCAGCAGTGGCATCGTACTAGATGCAACACAGCCGCTTGTCAGCGTCGTGGACGAAATCCTTAGCCATGTCCGAGCTTAGGCTTGATTCCGAAAGACCTAAACGCTTTGTGCTCATTCATTTCCTGATCTGTTACTCGCGAAGCGCTTCGTTCTCCTTTATCAGGCTAATTTATCTTCTATATCTACTCAAACATCTGAAATGCTTTATTCTTTTTATTATATGAGCTCTACCCCTGGTAGGACCTCGAAGGGAAAAGTGGCGAGGTAATCGCCAGAAGAAATCGTTCGCTCCTATTTAGGAGTGGTTTATTTACAACTTTCTCCGATGCATCCCTAGATGAGAAGCGGTTTTTCCAGGAAACGCGTGTACCAGTGCTCATATGGGAGGGCAAGTGCTTACGTCGGAGGGCAAAACCTGCTCACTTCGGACGTCATTTACCAGTTCATGCGTGTTAAAGCTTCTTCCGCGCTTCTTTGCTGGTAAATGACTTACGAAGTGGGTCTGTCCCACTTTAGGTGAAGGATGAGCTTGCTTTGAGAAAAGCCCAGACTCTTTGAGCGCAAAGAAACGGGCTTTTCTTTCTTTACACAAGAGCTTTCATCGAGAGTATGCCAGACTCATGAAACGGGAGGAATCTGCATACTTGTTGAACCGCAAAAAACTACTAGCAATAGTTTTCCTCAACCGGATGAGGCAGTACATGGATGGTCGCTTCATTGTGCAAAATGGCGTGACTTTGCGTGCGTCGTTTGTGGCCTTTCCGGTTTTCCTTCGCGCAAAGAGAATGGACTGCTATCTTCTCGCTTCCTGCGAGAGAAACAGAACGAGTGAAAGGAGTTCTGAGGATGAACGAACCCATCACAACACTCGACACCCGACACGGCGTCCCACGCGGAGGGGTCACGCCATGGGAGCAGACGCGTCGGGTGCTGGAAACGGCCGAGCTGTTCTGGCTCTCAACAGTGCGGGCCGACGGTCGCCCTCACGTCACGCCGCTCGTGGCCGTATGGCACGACGGGGCCATCCACTTTACCGCTACCGACACCGCACAGAAGACGGTCAACCTGCGTGGAAACCCGCACGTCATTCTGACGACCGGCTGCAACCAGACAGCAGGACTCACCGTGGTGGTGGAGGGCGACGCCGTGCGGATCACCGACCAGGACGCGCTCGAACGCCTCGCCTCGGTGTGGGCGACCAAGTGGGAGGGAAGCTGGCCATACCAGGTACGCAACGGGTATTTTTACCTCTACGATGAAGACGAACAACGAGTGCTCACCGATTCGAACCTCGTGTTCTCCGTCAAACCCACCAAGGTCTTCGCCTTCGCCATCGGCCTCAGCCAAACCCGCTACCAGTTCTAACTGCTCGCGTCGCGTCGCCACGCACGCGGGGGAGCTGGCGGGGTGGGGTGGTGTCCCCCAAGTTGCCAGAGCTGGCCGGGGTGATCGTCGAGGCCTCGGCCTGGTCACTGATGGTTTTCATTTGCCCTGATTTAGTCAGGGCAGCGGGCCGCCCCCGGAGCGGGAGCAGGCCGAATTAGGGGGACGCTCCTGCTGCTCGAATGTACAAAAACGCTCCACACATGTTGGCTTGTGGTGCGGCTTGATCCGCTATCAATGGCTGAACTGCTCAACCTTCGGTTCTGGCTCACATTTGGTGAGTGGTAAATGGCGTGAATGTTCGACGATTTTTGAGGGTCTTGCTCACTTTCGGTGGAACTGATGTGTTTAAAAACAATGATGGGAGATGAATCGGCTTCTTTTGAGCGTTTCCTCTTGGTTCCCTGAGATCTGTTGAGGTTTTCCACCGGAAATGAGCAAGACCCATTTTTGAGGTGAATGGTAGGAAATCGGCGCGAACCATGGGAAGCGACCTCGCAGACCTCCATACAATGGCGAAAGTCAGCGGGTGACGGGACGCCATTTCTGGTCATTCAGGCCATCAGCAAAAAGAGTAGCTGACGCTTGACCAGCATCTCACGGCTCGTGCAAAGCGACGTGGAAAATCGGCACAGGCGCGCCTCCTCGAATGGCTGTTCACCACTCTGCCGATGTTCCCCCGTTCGCGCGTGATGCGCGGTCGAAGCACGTGTGGGTGTGGGAATGCTCCTCGCGACCTCAGGGATGTCTGCTTCCTGACACCGTGTTGGTGGTAATCGCGCCGGCACGCTCGTAATTCACGATAATGACGCCACTTGGGGAGACTTTCCAATCCGTCACCTTGAACGCCGCCAGGATGGTGCCCTCGGCAAACAACCGTTTTCCACTGCCCAACGTCAGCGGATAGATCTTGAGCCAGAACGCATCGACCAAATCATGCTTCATGAGTGTCTGAACGAGATTTGCACTTCCGTACACGTGCAAATCCGGCCCTTGCGTTTGCTTGATGTTGGTGACTTTTTCCACCATGTCTCCGCCTAAAAACACGGAGGGCTGCCATTGGTGAGAAGTTATGGTATTCGAGGCGACGTACTTGGTTGCTGGATTGACGCCCGGCCAGATGTCCGCGTGGTGCGGCCAGTACGCTGCCCAAATTTCAAAGGTTTTGCGCCCTAACAACAGATCAAACGGCATGTTCATCTGCCTATTCATGACTGTTCCAAGAACATCGTCGGAATAGGGAGCTTGCCACCCGCCATACGCGAAGCCACCACTGGGATCTTCCTCTGGTCCGCCTCCGGCTTGTATGACACCATCAAGGGTGATGAATTCAAGGACAATCACTTTTCTCATGACCGAGTTCCTCCAACATCTGGCGATCTTTGGTGCTGATCACGTGTGTTCATCGGTGGTTCCTTTCTTTTCTCCCCTTCTTGCCTTCGGGATGACTGATGGAGAGCGTAGATTTTCTTGCAATTTGCACGTGTATCTATTCTACGAGCCGAGAAAGAAAACGGCTATTCGGATTTTGCTTTAATCCTTGGCCCGGTTCTCGCCTGGGCAAAATCAGCCACCGTGCCTAACCTGGCTTGACGAAAGCCTAGCTTGGGTGTTGCGGAAGTCTCTCTTCTACGAATTTACAACATGTACGTGCAACAGCCTGCTTCTCGCGCGGATTCTGGTTGAGAGCGGCCATCCGTTCCAAACATTCGCGCCGATTTCCTCCTTTTCACCTCAAAAATCGTCGAACATTCACGCCATTTACCACTCACCAAATGTGAGACAGAGCCACATGGTAGGGCATTTACCATTTGCGCTGCCACATTCATCTCTCGCGCCACCTCGGAACCCGCCCGGGGAACTTTTCATCACCCAGCCGGTGGCAGACCTCTTTCAGCCGCGCGTCTGCGCCCTGCCATTCCAGATCGGCCAGCGTTTCCTGCAAGGGCACATCCTCGCGCAGTGTCGCCAGTGTGCGGAACAGCAGCGCCTCCGCCCGGTGCTGCGCCAGGCTCTCGGCCAGCCGCGCCGCGCGGCTGGCCGAGAGCCCCCAGGTGTGCGGATCGGCGGGGATGGCCTCGAGATGCGCGTATTTGGCCAGCACGGCCGCCGCGGATTTTTCCCCCCAGCCCGGGATGCCGGGGAGGCCGTCGGCCGCATCGCCCACCAGCCCCAGCCAGTCGGGGATCGACTGCGGGCGCACGCCAAATTTCTCCACCACGGCCGCTTCATCGATGAGCGTATTGCGGCGGCGGTCCCAGCCAACAATGCGGCTTCCCGAGACCAGCTGGGCCAGATCCTTATCAGGCGAGCAGAGCACGATCTGTTCGACCCCAGCTTCGTGCTTGAAACGGGCGGTCGCGCTGGACAGGGCATCGTCGGCCTCGAACTCCACCATCGGCCAGACCACCAGCCCAAGCGCGGAAACGGCCTCTTCGGCCAGCGGGAACTGGGCGAGCAGGTTGGGGTCAACGCCCGCGCCGGTCTTGTAGCCGGGGTAGAGGCCGTTACGGAAGGACTCGATCACGTGATCGAACGCGCAGGCCACGTGGGTGATGCCCGGCGTGGTCAACAGCATCAGCAGGCTGCGTAACAGGCCCAGCGTTGCGCCGACCTCGCGCCCATCCGGTGCCTTGCGCGGCGGCGGGCCGAAGTGGTTGCGAAACAGCTCGTAGGTCCCATCCACCAGGTAGATCTTCATAGAAGAACCGGTGCTCCTCTCATCATTTCAGAATTGTCCAGTCACTGCTAAAATGGTTCCTCTGGTGGGGAAGGGATGCTCTTCCTCCGCCATCTGCCGAGAAATTGGCTCGTCCTGGCCATAGGAAGAAAAACACATTCATCAGGATACTGTGACACTCCCCAGGGCTAAAGCCTCGGGGCTTCTCGTCCCGATTTCACCTGGACGAGCTACGCGCAGACGGTGGAACGTCCCCACCATCCCGTGGGCGGTGCCATACCGCCAACTACTGGGGAGATCGAATTGTCCCCAGATACTTTTGTACGCTTGTTGGAAGGCCTACACGTTGCATTGATCTCTCTAGCAAGTGGCCGTGGTCTTTGGCAACACGGTAACATTTTTACCGACAGCCCTTCGCTGTCGAACCCGTACGTTATTCAGTTCGCAAGGTACTATCAATCTCTTCTTTTCCAACGAACAAAAAGCGGTCATGCCAGGGCTAAAGCCGAGACACGCCTAACCTCGTGGGTTGAAACCGCAGGGGCTTGCGGCGGGCTAAAGCCCCCTCCTGTCAATCCCCTGCCGAATCGTAATAGAAGTTTTGCCTTGGTAAAAGCTAAAGCATGTTTCACCCCGAGGGCGAATCTTTTCTTGAATTTGGAAGGACTTATACAAAAAAAGAGACCGGTCGCTGTCCTGGGGGAAACACGACCGGTGTACCCAGATTAAGGGGTGTGTGGGGGAAGTCCTGGGTCCAGAATACCTCCTACCATGATTCAGCCAGGATGGCTCAATGGAGCTGATGGTGATAATGCCACGAGACATCGAGCCATCCTGCCTCTTCACAACTTCTTGTATACTCTCTGTAAAGATAAACGCTGGCAACCTTTTTTTTAGGGGAGTTTTTTCTGGTGGCTTTGCCTCAGAAAGTTGTTGCGCCAGCATAAAGATGAAAAAAGATATCCGCCCCCCTCTATCTTGCGTATGTTATGATAAGAGAAGGTAGAAAGAGTCGTCAGCAACTATCTTTGTTTTGTGAGGAGCGAGGTAGTATGTTTCATTTTGTAGATCTAATCGTGATTCTCGTTATCGGCCTGCTGATTGCCGGGCCGAAGGCGCTGCAGTCGATGTCGCGAAACGCGGGCAAGGGTATGGGCCAGGCCAAAGCGGTGAAGGACAAGGTGCTGGCCGAGTTGCCTATGAAGGAGATTTCTGAGATATCGCAGAAGATTCCCAGGATTCCTCTGAGTCCTCAACAGGCCGTTCAGATGCTTTTGACTCCAGAACAGGAAAAGAATAAGGAGAAGGAGGAGAGAAAAGAAAGTAGCCCTCCGTCCTCTGCTGAATAGTCCTCGCTTCACCTCAGCGATTTTTAGTTATTGAGTGGCTCCTTTTTCCTCTTTGAGCGTTGCTGAACGTGTCCTCGTTTCGCCTGTCGCTTGCTCATGGATATAGCGCTTCCCTCGCAGAAAAGACGCCAGGGCGGCGACGAAACACATCGCGGCGGATAGGTAGAACACGCCGTGCAAGCCGATCGTAAATGGAGGCAAGATCAGGTTCGGGAAGAAGCTGCGGCCCAGTAAGTTGGCCTGATTGGCTATCGGCAGGGCATGCAGCACATTCACCGGCAGCAGCGTTTTCATCGGATTGTAACCCAGGAAGGCGGCGAAGAGCGCGGAGGTCGGCGGCAGGTGCGCGATTTTTTCGGCTACTGCTCCCGGAACGCCTGCATGGGAGAGGCCGTTGAAGAGCGTTGATGACAACGCCGAGGCCAGGCCAATGGTGATGATACTGAAGAAGACGCCGATGCTCACCAGCGTGCCGGAGTTTTGGAAGGTTGAGCGCATACCGGATGCAGCGCCCCGCTGCTCCGCAGGCACGCTGCTCATCACAGACGAGGTATTTGGGGAGGAGAACATGCCCTGGCCAAGACCTAGCATGAAGAGCAGAAGCGCGAACCAGGGATAATTGAAGTTGGTGGGCAGGGTTGTCAGTAGGAGAAAGCCAGTTGCCTGGATGAGCATCCCTGTCGTCGAGAAGAGGCGCGCGCCGAAGCGATCTGAGAGCCAGCCGCTCAGGGGACCCATCACCACGAAACCGATAAGCAGGGGGAGCAGGTAAATGCCGGCCCACAGAGGTGTGACATTGTAGTTGTACCCGTGGAGTGGGAGCCAGATGCCTTGCAGCCAGATGATGAGCATGAATTGCAATCCGCCGCGCGCAATGCTGGCCAGGAAGCTGCTGGCGTTTCCGGCAGCAAATGTACGGATCTTGAAGAGACCCAGGCTGAACAAGGGGTCTTTGACATGCAGTTCGATCCAGATGAAGGCCACTAGCAAGACCACACCCAGGGCCAGCGCCCCGAGGACGAGAGGATTCCCCCAACCCGTTGGCGCGCTGCCATATGGCTGGATTCCATAAGTAATGCCAAGCAGAAGGATTGTCGTGCCGAAGGCGAAGGTAACGTTGCCCGCCCAGTCGATCTTCTGATGTTCGCGAATGGTCGCGATCTCGCGCAGCATCAGGTAGGCCCAGATGGTCCCGGCGATGCCGACGGGTACACTGACGAGAAAGACGAGGCGCCAGCTAAAGTACGACAGGACGCCGCCCAGGATCAGGCCGATGACCGAGCCGAGGATCGCGGCGACCTGGTTAATACCCAGGGCGAGACCGCGCTGATTCGAAGGAAATGCGTCGGTCAGGATAGCTGCACTGTTTGAGAAGAGAAAGCCCGCGCCAACTCCCTGGATCAGACGGAAAAGAATCAGCTCCAGTGCTCCAGTGCTCCCCGTCCCCGGCGTCAGCCACAGCAAAATGCTGCCCACGGAAAAGATCGCGAACCCTATATTGTAGAACCTGACACGCCCGAACATATCAGAGATGCGCCCAAACGTCACCAGAAGCGTCGCTGTTACAACCATATACCCGAGCAATATCCAGAGGAAGTAGCCCGTTTCGCCTGGCGCAAGTGGATTTACATGGATGCCATTGAAGATAGCTGGCAAAGAGATCAAAACGATGCTGGAGTCGATACTCGCCATCAACACCCCCAGGGTGGTATTGCTCAGCGCGATCCATTTATAGCGTGGACCAACAGGCCTGGTGGCTCGCGAAGGCCCGCGTATTACCTGCCCCTGTTCATGCTGGGTAGTCGTCTTCATCATTACTCCGGCCATCCGTAGGGGCCTCAGCGAAGCGAAGCGAAGCGGAGCGCGTATCAATTGATGCACATTGACGAAATACTCCGGCCATCCGTAGGGGCCTTAGCGAAGCGCGTATCACTACTCCGTGCCCATCGCCGATTATGGATTTTAAGCAAATACCCCGGATACCAGTAGGGGCCTCAGCGAAGCGAAGCGGAGCGCGTATCAATACTTCGCGCACACCGCCGATTTATCGGCCTTTGCTTAAACCGCATTATCGGCCCCCCGTGCCCCATCGACTATCCAGGTTACCAACGTACAATCCATTATCGGCCCTTGCTGGCTGTTCCGAATCTACAAAAGAAAATATGTATCGCGACTTGGAGCTGAGAGTAGTCGTTCGCTATTTGCCTGGAGGACAAATCGTGCACATGCATTCTTTCCCCACCCTCCTCGTGCCCTTGCGCTTCGTTCCTTAGCTTTAGTATACACTATCGTTTACGTCAACGTCAATCTTGCCTGAATGGTCGCCCGCGTTGCTCTCAAAATGGGTAAGGTTGCGCATGCCAGCACACGGGTGATATCGGTATACTTTCAGCAAAAGCAGATGAACTGAAACCTTGAAGGAGTGAGCAATGAGCAACTACATCTTTGATAATGCCGGACAGCAAGCCGGCCAACGTTTTACCAGCCTGGAGACGCTGTACGACTCATGGACAATCCGCCATCTGGAAGCAACCGGAATCGACACAGGCTGGCAGTGCTGGGAAATCGGCGGTGGTGGGGGATCGATTGCGACGTGGCTTGGTCAACGCAGCGGCCCCACCGGTCATGTCCTCGTCACCGACATCGACCCGCGCTTTCTCCTGGAGCTTGCGACCCTTGACCAACCCACTGTTGAGATCCAGCGCCACGACATCGGCACCGATCCACTGCCCGCACAGACTTTTGACCTGATCCACGCCCGGCTGGTATTCATCCACGTGCCAGCACGCCAGGAGGCTCTCCAACGGATGGTAACAGCTCTCAAGCCAGGAGGCTGGCTCGTCGTGGAAGATTTCGATTCGACCTTTATCGACCCCAGGTATCCGACGACAGATGCTGCTGCCGCGGCGCTCTTTCAGAAAGTGATGGCGGCCCAAAACCGGCTCATGGCAACACGAAGTGGTGAGCTGGCATTAACATGGGGCCGGAGCCTGTACCGGTGCCTGCGAGCACATGGCCTTGTCAATATAGGCATGGAAGGCTATCTGGCCGTGCGGAAGGGCCAGTCCCCAGGCGCGCGCCTGGTTGGTGCAAATTTCGGGCAGATTCGAGAAGAGGCCGTCAAAGCCGGGTTCATCACGAACGAGGAGGTCGCGCACATGCTCACGCTGCTCGATGACCCCGACTTTGCCATCAGCTCACCCATGATGTTCACCGCGTGGGGTCGCCGGTCCTAATCAACGTCTGCCGCTGGTTCGAGTGGTTCCTGAAGGGGAGGCGAGGAGGCTTTATAGAGATACCCGAGATACCCCATTTTTGAAACCCTCAATCGGCCCCAGGTGATATAATTTTGCTACTCAAAAGGGACCTACTTTGCGTGTCTGCTGCACTCATCAGGTGCTCCTTTTCACGTTGTCGTCTTGAGATGAACGTTGCTCATGCTGGCAAGAACCGCTCGCTCTGCAACACAAGATATAAAGAATGGATACGATCATGGCTGCACAGGAGAATGTGGCTCTGGCCCGGTCACTGCTTGATCTGATCAACAGTCGCCAGTCAGACCCGGCCTGGCTCGATAAGAGTGTGGCTGCTTTCGCAGCAGACTCCGAGATCATCAATGTTCCTTCCGGTACAACGCTTCATGGTCCAGAGGGCTACAAGCGTTTAGTGCTGTTTTTCGTAGAGGCCTTTCCTGATAGCTGGGCAGAGCTGAGCAATGCGTTTGCCACAGAGGATCAGGCCGTCCTTGAGGGTACTTGGCGGTGGACCAACACCGGTCCACTGCCTCTGCCCTCGGGCGCTAATCCAGCCACGGGGCGCTCGGGCGAACTGCGGTTCTGCCAGATCATGCAGATCAGGAATGGGAAGATCGCCAGTCTCCACCACTACGACGATATGATGACCCTGCTGGAACAACTCGGTCTCGCTCCTGCAACGGGATAGGCTACTATCAAGCTTTTTCAATATAGACCTCAAGCAAGATACTCTTATCTTGGCTGGCTTGGAAAGAGGACGGGCAGATTGCGTCCCAGACGAAAGGATTTTCGTGAGCAACAACGACACACAAAAAGAGCAGATTGCCGGTTTGTATCATCGCGTCGCTTCGGCCTATGGTCACGTTGGGCCGGGCATCTTCACCTACGCGGGGCGCCATCTCGTAGAACGTCTTGGAATGGCAGAAGGCGCGCAGGTGCTGGATGTCGGGGCTGGAAGAGGTGCCAATCTCTTTCCTGCAGCGGAAACAGTTGGACCGCACGGCCAAGTAATCGGGATTGATTTGGCTCCCGGCATGGTTCGGGAAACGACAGCAGAGATCAAGCGTCGAAATCTGCCCCATGTCTCTATGCTCCAAATGGATGCCGAGCACTTGACGTTTCCTGATGCTTCCTTTGATGTTGTGTTGTGTGGGTTTGCGATTTTCCTATTTCCTCATCTGGAACAGGCATTGTCCGAATTTTTCCGTGTGCTTCGCCCCGGTGGGAAAGTGGGCATTACTGTAGCTCAGGATCTCGACGCGCTCTCACACTGGTACGGAGAGCACATCACCGGATATCATACACGCTATCAATTCCCATTGCACGCTGGCAGCGGAAAAGGAAGCAACTATTCGGAGCTTCCTCGATATCTCACACATGCCGGTTTTATCGATGTGCAGGTGCTTCAGGAACAGGCTGATTTTGTCTACGCAAACGCGCAAGAGTGGTGGGACTCCAGGTGGACACATGGACCTCGTTATGCACTCGAACAGATGTCTCCAGAGGTGCTCACGCAATTCAAAGAAGAGGTGTTTACCAGGTTGGCACAAGAGGCGCAATCGCATGGTATTCATGAAACGTTGCGCCTTCAGTACATTCTTGCAGATAAAAGGATCTGAACATTGGCACAAAACGCTCACCTTTTTTGAGAAATACTAATTGCTTGCCCAACCTTCAAGAAGACAGGCGATGTAGAAGACAAGTTGCGTACCATCATCAGCTTATTACTGCCCTATACAGCAAACGTGCATCCCCTCTTTCTACTTGCACAAACGGTCTCTTGAACTTGCGCTAGTGGCTAGTGCTCTGTCCAGGAGCATTTGATGGGTAGGAACCTGACCCCCGCAAGGGGGGTCACTACATTTCGTTGACCCGACTCATCAAATGGTGATAGACAGACCACTAGTCCGCTTAGCTTTTGAGCGGCCAGTCCGCTAGCGCATCACCTCTGACTACACGTTTACCTTGACGTGCTTCTCAGAAACCAACTGGCAAGCCAGATCGCACCCGTGTTGAGCAGAATAAACAACGCCGTGAACATCACACCAGAGGTATTGAGCATGAAGAATGCCACCAGCGCCCAGACACCCATCAGGATGGCAATGGCAGCCGGTAAGGACAAGGAGGCCAGAACCCAGCGCTTCCCCAGGAGCAATGCAATGGTGCTGCATACCCAGACAGCCAGCATGGTCACAGGCCACACGATGATGAAGACAAAGCCTCTTAGTTCTGGTTCTGCGCCGGGAACTTTTCCGGTGATGGTAACACCGACACCGAACCAGAGGAGACTGAGCAGGACTGACCCGCAAGCAAAGGCCAGTAACGCCAGGGCCGTAAAGACTATTTGTCCGATGCGCAAAGGACTGCGGTTGTTCGCCGCTTGGAATGTGAATGGTTGACTCATCGTATTCTCCTTATATGAATGCTACAGTATCTTCTCCTGTCCCATCTCCGTGGTTGCACACGTCTCTTTCGTGGCACAGGTTCACCTCAAGAATACATCGGAGCGTCACTAACGATAAGTGTCATATGCCCTATTCACACCCTTCCTTCCATCGCTGTTTTTAGCGCTAGTGGTCAGTCCGCTTAGCTTTTGATAAAAGATGGTAGAGTGGGAAGAAACAGAAGGCTTCAATTGGGCAGCGAGATTATTTGTCAAGTACCTGAATTTGTGTCCATTTTTACATTTTTACCCGCATCGTTGCTCACTTCTTGAATTTGTGATACGTTACGTTAAAGATAGATATGGTCAGTCGAGAGCTTTTTGCTTAGCTCCAGAAGGAGGAATCTCTTGCCGGCTTTTCTCAACGTATCTTCTCCCCTGGAACGCTACGGGCACAATTTGACCTTGCTCGCTCAACAAGGAGCCTTCTCCCCCCTCGCTGGTTCTGAAGCGGCAGTGACTCGTATTTTTCAGATACTTCTCCAGCGAAAGACTACGAGCAAGTGTAATCCGGTGCTAATCCGGTGCTCCTGGATTTTGATGAGGCCAGGCGATGGGCGGTCGTGGCAGAGGTGATTCGCCGGATGGCCGTGGGCGATGCGCCTGATCCTTTATCCAAACAGCAGGTGATCGCTCTGGATTACGAAGCCTTGTTTACCAATCTGTCAGATGACACCTTGGCCCGCCAAGAATGCAGAAAACGGATACTATCGCCCCTTGTAGACAAGCTAGCCCAGATCGAGCCGGATTCGGAAGAAGCCTCGGCTATACTGGATGAACTGTTTCGCTGGCCTGACCTGGAGGAGTGGGTAGCACCAACTATAGTTCTTGAGCGACTCCAGTCGATGTTCATTGCGATGCACCAGGCAGCAGGCTCCTTCCTGTTGTTTGTCGATCATTTTCACCGCCTCCTCGGAGGCGAATGGGACTGGTACCCAATCGATGCGGCCACGCTGCTTAAACCGGCTCTGGCACATCGCCAGATACAACTGATAGGAACCTGCACCCTGGCCCAGTACCGGCAGCACACTGAACGGGATGCGGCTATGCAACGGCGGTTTCAAGAGATTCTCATGCCTGATGCCCTGGCAGGAGCGCCAACGACTCCTTTCTAGTTACTGCCCCCACGCGTAGATCAGGACAAGGTTGACCACAAAGACCAACCCGAACACCACACCCAGTACGCGCTGACCGGCGGTGAAGAGGGCCACAGCGGCCGAGCCGAAGAAGACCACCCGCAGCATCAAGAGCCAGGAACCTTGCAGCCGCCGCGCTGAATTCGGCGCTCCGAACAGGGCCCATACCACTACTGCCACTGCTGGAGCGCCGATGCCGAGTCCGATCCTGGCAATTGTTCCCTGCCCAGTCTGGAAACCCCAATATCCCAGCGCAGCCAGGACGCCCAGCTCCAGGAAAAAGGCCAACGCCGCGTTCGCGTTTTTAAGCACCGTGAGAACCATATCTATCACTCCTTTCGAAAGTTACCTGTCTTTCCTGCACAATGATTTCGAATTGACGCAGGTACGGAATCTGATGCAAAATCAATTGACCTCTCCGGTAATCCGGTGTATAGTGTATCCTGTGAAAGGGCCTGTAGAGTTGTGTTGAGCTGGCTCATCTCCCTTGTCTCGATCCGCTTTGAGGATACTGCACTACTACTCCGTTGCACCATACTCCTGCCCGCCGGTCACAGTTGGCCGATCCACACCAGCGACAAACACATTGATGAGCCAGTGGAAACTTGCGTCCAGGTCTACCGGCATCCTGAAGCCGCCCGCCATTTCTAGTGAGATAAAGCCATGCACAATGCTGCGCAGGCTGCGAATGGCGTGTATAGCCTCTTCCTCGCTGAGACTATACGGCGCGAGCACGGCCCGGCCAACATCCACAAGCTGTTGCACGACGGCTTGCAGCACCTGATCCTGGTGATCAGGTGCTGCAAGCGTGAAGACATAGCGCCCAGGTGTTTCCCTGGCGTAAGCCCGGAAGGCATTGGCGAGCGCGAAAATGGCCTCTGCGCGTGATTTGCCAATGGTCGCACGAAGGAGGCGATCAAGCAACTCGCGTGAACAGAAGAGCGCCAGGTCGTGTTTGAGCCCGGGCAGTCCCGCGACGTGATTGTACAAGGAGGGCGTGCGTACGCCTAAACGCTCGGCAAGGCGGCCCAGCGAGAGTTGTTCGATGCCCTCCTCGTCTACCAGCTTTGCCGCGGCCTCCACGACGGTTGCGTGATCCAGCCCCACCCTATGCGACATGCGGCCGTTTCCTTTCCTCTTTCGCCAGGGACTCTTCCATGACGCGAATGGCATGCTCCATCGCTGCCTGGGGCTGGCTGAGCATGCGGCCATGTCCCACGGCCAGCAGCGACGGCTGGAGCGCCAGCAGCTTGCGCGCACTCTCCTGGGCTAACCCTTTATGCCAGGTAGCCAGCGCAGGCAGCGGGAAGAGTAATTCGAACGTCCCCGAAACGGCCACGCCGCCCTGCGTCTGGAAGGCGTCGCCAGCGATCACCGTGCGGTCCCGGGTATCGAGAAAAGCGACATGACCCGGGGTGTGTCCTGGCGTGGCAACCACTTCGAGGGAACCAATGCGGTCTCCTTCGTGCAGCAGGCGCGTCGGCTTCGTTGTGCAGACGGGATAGCCGCCGCGTAGGGGCACCTGTGGCTCGGAGGGGTCCAGGCTTTTATCGCCGGTCAGAAAACGCGCGTCTCGCTCGCTGATGGCAACCTGGGCATTGGGCAGCGCAGCATGCAGCGCGTCGAGTGAACCAACATGATCGACGTGGGCGTGGGTCAGCAGGATGCGTATAATCGGGAGACCCAACTTGTTCGCTTCTCGCATGATCGCCTGCGCCTGGCCGCTCATGTTGGTATCGATCAACGTAAAGCCATCGTCCTCGCGCAGCAGGTAGCAGTTGAAAGCAACTAAGTGGGTCAATTGGAAAAGATTGTTGCTGGAAGCTCTGACTTTCATAGCTTGATGTATCCTCTCTACTGTTTAATTCGTCTTGTTACTAACATGACTAGCTAAAAAACTAATCATATAAGTATTATAACTAATATTATTAGTTTGTCAAGAGAGAAGGTCTGAGATCCACTCATATGTTTCCCTGCTACGGTTTTTGCGCGGCGAGATGCGCTTCTTGTGCCTCGTACTGTTGGTGAATGCCAGGGGCCCACCTGGGAGGGTAGACATTTGGAGATAAGACTTCCCGTGAGCGGACTTGAGAGGCGTCCTGGTTGTCATCCTGAGCGCAGCGAAGGATCTCTGCATCCAGCGAGCCAG
>WNFF01000698.1_pt1 | contig 25915 bp, 19 predicted proteins | sample 5400441 | NCBI WGS metagenome assembly WNFF01 (sample SAMN13153345, study PRJNA577476) | soil metagenome | isolation source: 120 cm saprolite under Douglas fir tree site 2 hole 3 replicate 1 | place: USA:California | collected 2015-04-18
GCATCGAGCGCGGTCATGAACGTTCCGAGCGCGACGACGACGAGAATGGCCCACCCGTGACGGGGCTCGCCCGATGGGTGTATGTCTCGGTCTCGTTTCATTCGATCTCTGGTCTCGCACTCCTTTCGAGGCCGGTTGACGGCCGAGCGGAGGAACGTTGGCTGGCCTTTTCGCAAGAACGCGCAAGGCCCGGAGGGCCTCGCGGAGCGATGAGCCGTCGCCACCCTCATCGAATACCCGGCAGCACGAGGTGGAAAGTGGCGCCATGGTCCGGGTTCGCCGTGGCCCAGAGCCGACCCCGGTGGTTGTCAATAATCGAGCGACTGATCGATAGCCCCATGCCCAGCCCATCCGCCTTCGTCGTGTAGAACGCCTCGAACAGGCGGGCCGCCTCGTCCTCCCCGAAGCCGACCCCGGCATCCTCGACCGCGACGACTGCCCACGGGCCATCGTCACGGTCTTCCACGGTCGAGCGCACGACCAGCCGGCGTCGTTGCGGCGGGACCTCCCGCACGGCCTCGGCCGCATTCATCAGCAGGTTCAGGAGGACCTGCTGGAGCTGGATCCGATCGCCCATGACCGCGGGCACGTCCGTCGCCAGGGACATCTCCAGAGTTATCCCGTGTCGCCCCAGTTCGGGCCGGACGAGGGGATGCACCTCGCGGATGACCCCGGCCAGGTCGCACGGCTCGTGGGGGACCGACGATCGCGACAGCAGGGCCCGGATCCGCGTGATCACCTCCGCCGCCCGGTCGCCGTCCTTCATGATGGCGGCCAGCGCCTCCCGGACGCTGTCGAGGTCGGGCCGATCCGCCGCCAGCCAATTGAGGCAGGCGTTGGCGTCGGCGACGATGGCGGCTAGCGGCTGGTTGATCTCATGCGCGATGGAGGCCGCGAGCTCGCCCAGCGTCGTCACGCGGGTGACGTGCGCGAGCTCCGCCTGCGACCGCTGCAGCGCTTCCTCGGCCCGCTTGCGCTCGGTGATGTCGTTGTTGGTCTCGAGCGTTCCCGCAGGCCGCCCCTGGCCGTCTCGCTGCAAGGACCAGCGGCTGGCCACGACGACCTTGGTCCCGTCCCGTCGCGTGTGAATGAGTTCGCCGTCCCAACGCCCCGTGCGAATCAACTCAGCCTTGATGTCTTCAAACGGCGCGGGGAAGACCGTCTGGTTCAGGTCGTGCGAATTCTTGCCGACCGCCTCGTTCCTCGTCCGCCCGTACAATTCCTCGGCGCCCCGGTTCCAGTAGGTGATCACGTCGTTCACATCGCGCACGAAGACCGTGTCGTGCGTCAGATCGAGGAGTGCCGCTTGCTCTCGTAACGTCTCCGTCGACTTGCGCACTCTGGACACCAAGTGAGTGATGACCGCTGAGGTTGTCAAAAAAGCAATGATGGCCACGGCATTGAGCGGATCGCTTACGTGAAAAGAGAAAATCGGTGGCGCGAAGTAGTACGCCAAACACCCAACTCCGATGAGCGAGAGAATGGCCGATAAAAGGAAGCTGCCCTGGAGGGACAGCAGAGTGATAAGAATCAGATACAGAACCGCAGTCGTAGCGAGATCGAGCCCGATACGGAAGCAGACAAAGGTTAGCAGGGCGAGAGCAATGCCACCGGACAAATATTGAGCGACTGCGCGCCAGAATCTATAGCCTTGCTTGTGCAACATGAGACTCACCTCTGCAACATGTGGCGATGGAACTGTAGCCGCTCTCGCGGTAGCGCGCCGATCGTGTCAGAGCGCGCGGGACAAGTCAAACCGGAGCCTCGAGGCGGCGAGCGGGAGCTGTCCACCGGAGCGATCTGGACAGACCGCTGGGACCGGGTCCTTGTCGGGCTTGGAGACCCGGTGCTACGCTTGCCCACGCCGTGGCCGCCCCGCCTCCTCCGCGCGATCCGCTCTTCGAGGTCGAGCACCTCTCGCTCGCCTATGCCGGATCCCGCGGCCAGCCCCCGACCCCCATCCTCAAAGACGTGTCGGTCGGGGTGGAGCGGGGCGGCGCGCTCGTCCTGGTCGGCCCCTCGGGCTCGGGTAAGTCCACGCTGCTTCGGTGTCTCAATCGTCTCGCCGAGCCGACCAGCGGCCGCGTGCGCTTCGACGGGCGCGACGTCCGCTCGCTCGATCCTCGCGAGCTGCGCCGCCGCGCAGCGCTCGTCATGCAGACGCCGGTGCTCTTCGAGGGCTCCGTGCGGGACAATCTCCGGGTCCGGCCGGCGGGCACCCCGGGCGACTTCTCGGACGCGAGCCTGGCCGCGGCCGTCGTCGAAGTGGGCCTCGACGCGGGGCTGCTCGATCGCGACGCGGCGACCTTGTCCGGAGGCGAAAAGCAGCGGGTGACGATCGCACGCGCCCTCCTGCGCGACCCGCAAGCCCTGCTCCTCGACGAGCCAACCTCCGCGCTCGATCCGCCCAACGCCGCCCTGGTGGTGGAGACGGTCTCGCGCCTCCGCGAGCTGCGCCGCCTCACGATCGTCGCGGTCACGCACCAGACGGACCTCGTGCGCCGGCTCGGCGGCGGCCTCCTCTACCTGGTGCGGGGAGAGGTCGTGACGTACGAGCGTGCCGACGGCGCCGTGACCGACGCAAGGCTCCTGGCGTTCCTCGCCGGCGAGCATGCCTCTCCAGCCACCGGCCGTCCATGAGCGCGGCGGGCTCCGTCCTCGACCTGTCGCTCCCGCAGCTCGCGCTGGCGCTGCTGCTGGTCGGCGTCGTCATCATGATCTCGGTCCGCCAGGAGCTCGGCATCGGCCGCGACCTCGTGGTGGGCTCACTCCGCGCCATCGTCCAGCTCTACCTGGTCGGTCTCATCCTGGCCGTCGTCTTTCACGCCGCGCGGTGGTACTGGGTCTTGCTGATCCTCGCCGTGATGACGGCCGTCGCGGCACAGGCGGCCACGTCCCGGCTCGCGAAGCCCATACCAGGTGCTCGCGGGATCGCGGCGCTGGCGCTCACGGTCTCGACGGCCGTCACGCTCGCCTATGTCATCGGCGTCATCGTGCAGGTGCGGCCGTGGTACGACCCTCAGTACATCATTCCCATCGCCGGGATGATCCTGGGCAGCGCCATGACGAGCGCGGCCCTGGCCGGCGACCGTCTCCAGGGCGATCTTCGCGTCCGCGCCGACGAGGTCGAGGCGAGGCTCGCCCTCGGCTTTTCCGGGCGCGAGGCGGTTCAGCCCATGGCGCGGGCGGCGCTCCGCGCGGCGATGATCCCGACGGTGAATGGCATGATGACGGTCGGGCTCGTGCAGCTGCCCGGCATGATGACGGGGCAGATCCTGGCCGGCTCTTCGCCGCTCCTGGCTATCAAGTATCAGCTGGTCGTGGTCTTCATGCAGGCGGCGGCCACGGCCCTGGCCTCGCTGCTCTTCGTCCGGCTGGCGGCGGGGCGCTATCTCACGCCGGCCCACCAGCTCTGCCGCCATCTACTCTAGGGTCGTCCGTGCAACTAGCCTTGGAGCCCCCAACGGGACCCGAGCGCTTTAGGCTAGCGATTCCACTGCGAGGAGGTGTCCGCCGGCGGGCAGCCTAGATGCCCGCGAGCACTCCTTTTTCTGACCGATTCCCCCCGGGCCCGAGGGTTGAGCTACCGGGCCCTCGCCCGCCCATTCACATGTTCCCCCACCCTCGCCCATCGGTTTTCGCCCAGGACCCTGCCTGCGGCGGGCCGTCCAGGGCGTTCAGAAACCCCGCCAGGGCCTCTGGAGACGGACCTCGAACCCCGTATATCCCCGGAGGCCTCTCAGGGCCATTCAGCCCCGGCCCCCGGCGGAGGCACCCATGAAGGGCGCAACATGTCACTTCTGCGGCCAGAACTTTCGTAACACGCAGGCGGTCCGAGCCCACCTCAAAGGCTGCGCTGCCTACCGGCAGCTGCCTAAGGCAACGGTGCCTAGTATAGGCAGCAAGGCTGCGACGCTAAGCGGGCGCGGCCTCGACCCCGGCAGCCGTCCCGCTCCAGACCCTGGTCCGCTGAAAGATCCCCTCCGACGCCAACCGCCGCGGATCGCCACCGATCTGTCTCCAGACCCTTACCAGAAGGTCTTGTGCCGGGAGGTGATTCAGTCGGTGAAGGACAGGGTGATCGGCTCGTGGTGGCAGCCGGGCCACACGATCCCGTAGTGGTGAAGAAACCGATTGATATCGATCTCGGCCGTTGAAGCAGCAAAGAGATCGAGGATGGTGTTCCACTTCTCACGCGTCGCATCAACTCCCTTGTTGGTTGGCTTCGTTAGACGCGCGAGATGATTCTTCACCAGGTCGGATACGGTGAGATCCTTGCCTCGCGTGTTAAGGGTCTCGAAGATGAGATAGGCGTCATCCTCGTTAGTAAGTTCGATGAGAATAAGTTGAAGGCGGAGAGCCTTGTCACGAATCGTGAGGAGCTTGCCCTTCTTGGCATCGGCCTTCTTCGACTCCGTGAGAGTCTGATCTGCTTCAATTCCTGTAAGCGTGCTTTGAATCTGATTTCGGAGGAACTCGTAAGCGGCCTTGAGGGCCTCTTCCTCCGGTCCCAGCGATTTCGACAGCTCTGGTGGCCCGTACTTCTGAATGTGCTCCTGCAGGAAGGGATATGACGACTCCGTCTGAAGCACGTACTGGGTCTGATTGTTGATGTCGGGGCGCTCAATGAGCTGCTGTACGCCGGTGGCGAGACCCTTGTGCCCAAGCGCATCGAGGTCGTCGCGCACTGCTGCAAGGAGGAGCGTCAGGGTAGTAAGGCGCTGCTGGCCGTCGACCACAAACAGGGGTTCGTACGGCGACTTGGATTTGTACACGACAAATGATCCGATGAAGTAGTCAGGATCGTCTGCCGTAACGGCATCGTTCCAGAAATCCTCGACGTTCTCGCGGTCCCAGGAGTAGGGGCGCTGAAATTGGGGGATCCTATAGAACGCGCTCTTGAGGAGCCAATCAGGAGACTCCTTGGCCAGAGCCTGGTTTCACGCTGCTGAATGTGATCCTTCTTAGACTACGATTATCCGGTCAATCCTGCGCAAAAGCATTTGTTTTTGAGCTGGCATCTTCTGCCTTCGGAACGCCTCTGAAAGCGCGTCCTTTCGCGGACCTCCTCAGTGACGTTTTTGACCCCGGCATCACACGGAATGCTGTAGTCACAGTCAACCCAGGAGTCCAGCGTAGCCTGAACGTCGCGTTCAGCGGTGTTACAGGCCGGTCCCGGTTCGCGCGTGGCCGTCCTTGACCGGCGCCAGCCGCGCACCTATGCTCCGGCCCCCGGGCTGCCGCGGCTTGCAGCCGGGATCGGCGCCAGCGGCCTGCGGCGAAGGGTTTGAACCCCTTCGCCCTACTGTGCGCCGACACATGCGCGGAAGGCCCGACAAGGCATCGCGTCAACCGGGCGAGTTGGGGCTTCACGCCAGATCCTCGCCAACCTGGGCGCCTCCCGGTCTCGCCGGAAAGTCCCGGCCCGGCCCCACCCGGTGCCGCCGAGGCTCACCCGGGCTCTCCCGCCGGGCGAGTCGGTAACACGGAGATCGCGAGACCCCCAGCGCTGCTGGTCTGTGTCGAGGGAGATCTGCCCTGCACGCGCAGTTCTTGACAACAGAGCGGCCGCCGGAGCAATTTCGTGCAGATATCGGCGTCGGTAGAACGTGGCTTTACCGCCGCGTGGCGGTGGGGACGGAGTGGTGCCGCGCAGGCAGGGATCGTCAGGGGTTACGGCCGGCGGCCGCATCCTCCTTCTCTGGCGCCGGCTCGACGAGCCGAATCAGCGCGGGCAGGACCACGAGCGAGGCGATGAGGCTCGCGGCGCTGCCGAGGGTGAGCAGGAGTCCCAGGCTCTGAATGCCGCGATGATGAGCGACCAGCAGGCTACCGAACCCGGCGATGGTGGTGAGGCCATTGAGCGCGACCGCCACGATCGTGCTGCGAGGGAAGAAGGGGCCGCCGCGCTCTCGCGCCTCCATGAGGCGGGTGACGACGTTCACGCCGTATTCGGCGGAGGCCCCGATGATCAGCGGCGCCCCCCAGACATTGGCGAGGTTGAGCTGGAGGTCGAAGAGATGCATCAGGCCCATTAGCCAGAGTGAACCGAGGACCAGCGGCGTCAGGGCGAGAACGGTGTAGCGAAGCCGCCGGATCATGAGCGCGCTGATGAGGCTGACGAGCCCGAACGCATACAGCATTCCCCGTCGATAGGCGCGTTCCATCCGGACGATGGACTCGTAAGCGATGACCGGGCTACCCGTGACGTCGGGGTCGATCGAGCGCAGCTCACCGACGAACCGGAGCGCGCCTTCCCGGTCCCACACGTTCACCCTGGGGTGGATCTGGAGGAGGAACTGCCCGCCCTCACTGATGAACTTGCGGCGGAGCTCGGCGGGCACGTCGTCCGGCTTGATTCCCCGGTCGCCCGCATTGCTCCGAAGCAGGCGGAGCTTGTCGATGAAATCGCCGGCGACGGCCGCCTCATACCGCGTCAGGGCCGCCTCGGCGCGGGGCCGGTCCATGCTCGGGAGGACGTCGAGGAGGTCCGCGAGCTGACGGCTGATTGCCGTCAAGCCACCGGCCGGCTCGGCCCCGCCCGCCTCGGCGGTGGCGATGTCGACGCGCCGCTTCAGGGCTGTGAGCGCGACGTCGAGGTGGCTGAGGTGCACCCCGGGAGGTGAGCCGATACGAAGGTCGGCGACGAGTGGCGCGAAATCCCCGATGATCTTGAGCTTCGCCGATTGCTCGTCCGGGATCACGAGGAGCGCGCTGTCGACATCGGCCACCGAAGGGAGTCGCGCGAAGGCGTCCCGCTTGCGCCGCAGCTCGTCGAAGGACGTCGCCGTCGACAGCGCGGCGAAGCTCGATCGTGCCTGTGCCCTGATGATCTGCTCCTCCCACGTCACGGACTCCGTGTCCCTCGCCTGGAGATGCAGGAGGTTGTAGTCGAAGGTGATGGTCCGCGCGGACGACAGCGAGAGCGCCGTGACGATGGCCGCGCCCGCGAGAACTGGGAACGGGCGGCGGCTGAGGGAGTCGATGAGGGAGGCGTCCGCGCGCCGGGTGGCGACGACTGCCCCGACATCCGACCGTCCGAGGGATGCTCGACGGCGCCCCATCAGCACCAGCACCGCGGGGAAGACGGTGAGCATCGAGACGAATGCCGCGAGCAGGGACGTGCCCGCGATGAAACCGAGCTCCTGCACTCCGTGGAAGTCGGTGAGGAGGAGGGCGTAGAACGTGGCCGCGGCGGTGAGGGCGCCCAGCAGAATACCGGGTCCTGTCCGCGCTGCGGTGATGTCGAGGGCCGTGGCGACGTCGCGGCCGAGCGCCACTTCGTCGTTCTGGCGGAACAGCACGTAGATGCCGTAGTCGATCCCGAGGCCGATGACGATCGAGATGAACATGACCGAGAACACGGTGAGATGCCCGACCGTGAGGGTGATGAGGCCGAGCGACCAGAGGAGGCTCAGGGCGAGGACGGCCAGCATGGCGAGCGGCTGGGCGACCCGTCGGAAGGCAACGAGTAGCAGGCCGAGCGTGAGAGCGAAGGCCAGGACCGTGGCGAGCTTGCTGTCGTCGAACGCCGCGCGCATCTCGTCGTTCGACAGCGCCGGCCCGCCGGTGACGCCGGCGTGAACGCCGGGAAACTGTGCTCGAAGACCGGCGATGCGGTGCCGGAGGTCCTCGATGGCCGCGCGGTCATTCGTAAATCCGCCGCTTCCCCCCACGGGATCCGCGAGAATGAAGAGCAGGCTCTTGTCGTCGGAGAAGAAGTAGCCGGTATCCGGATCGTCCTCGACGGACCGGAGCAAGCCGTCCCAGGGGGACCGGTAGGGCGCCGGGCCGGCGATGGCTCCGCGGATCTGCGTGAGCAGGATTCCGAGGAAGCCGAGATCGCTCCCCGCGGCGCCATCCTGCAGGCCGAGATCAAAGACGTGGCTGACGAAGGCGACGGCGAGTTGCCGGTTCACGGCCTCGAGCAGCGTTACCAGCCCCGGTGTGGCGGCAAAGGACTCGATGAAGTCCTGGTGATCGAAGATGCGCTCGCGCAACTCCTCGAGTGCCGTCTTCGGGAGATAGAGGAGCGCGCGCCCGTCGAGATCCGGCAGCGTGACGCGGTACGCGAGGTGATTGAAGGCGACGGGACCGGCGCGGAGCTCGCGGACGAGGCAGGCGGCATAGGCCTTGGATTCCTCGGGCGTCCGGCCCCGGACGACGATGATGATCTCGTCGAGTTCACCGAAGTTCCGCGAGTACTCGCGGTAGCGGCTGACGTACGGCTGCCCCGCGGGCAGGAGGTGAAGCCCGGAGGTCTCGAAGCGGAGCTTCCAGAGCGTGACGGGAACGGCGAGGATCGCCAAGGCAAGCGCAAGGGCGACGGTGGAGACCGGGTACCGGCAGCAGAGGCGAACCAGGCCGCGCAAGACCCGCCCGGTGGAGACGATCATGACGACAGCACGGACCCGGTCTCCATCGGGCTGGCCGGATCATGCGGGCGCCACCTCCGTCGGCGGGCGCTCAGGGCGTAGAGAAGCATTCCGATCCCCGCCCACGACAGCTCGCGCAGGTGCCGCACGAGGCCGAAGGCGAGTCCCAGGCTGGCGGGTAGCCCGAGTGCCGCGAAGATGGCAACCTTGCCGCCCTCCTGCGTGCCGATCTTCGCGGGTACCATGAACAGGATGCCGTCGACGGTGACGGACAAGACCTCGATCGCGAGGGCCGTGAACACGGGCACGGGTATCCCGAGGAAGCGGCAGATCCAGTATGCCTCGAAGGAGCCCCAGCCATAGGCGAGGGCGAACATGAAAGTGGAGAGCACGACCCGTCCGGGGTGATCCCGCAGGAACTCCGCCAGCCGACGCGCCGCGTTCCGCAAGAAACCGCGCACGGGGCCAAAGCGTGCGGCAGTCGATCCGTAGATGAGCAGCATCGCGAGCAGTAGGCCCAGGCCGAGCCCCCAGAGCGCGAACGACCGACGTGGACCCGCGATCACGAAGCCGGCACCGAGCAGGGACAGGCCCGCCGCCATGAAGACCGCCTGGGCCAGGGTCTGGGCGGACTTGGCGACGACCACTGACGCGGCCCGAACGTCCGCGCCGAGCCGGTCGCCCAGCATCGCCACGCGAACGTACTCGCCCGCGATGGTCGCGCTGGGCGTCAGGTAGTTGATGGCATCCCCGGCCAGCCGGAGCCGCAGCAGCTCGCCGAAGGAGAGCGAAGCGACGTGCTCGCGCGCGAACGCGAAGCGCCATCCGAGCGTGTTCAGCAGGTGGGCCACAACCTCTTGGCCCACCACGAGCACGATGCCCCAGCCGACCTCGAGCACGGCCACCCTCACGGCGTGCGTGTCGGCTCGCCACACGAGGATGGCCAGGCCCAGGAGGCCGAGGAGGGGCAAGACCGCCCTGTGACCGAGAGTCATCCCGAGCGCTGCGCTCGGACCCACCACCAGAGACTGAGCCAGAAGAGGTTCGCGCCGAGCGCGGCGCCCCACAGGAACCATTCGATGCGGCCGAGCGCCGTCAAGACCAGCAGGATGTATACGTAGTCCCGGCTGGCGAGCCGCTCGTACACCCGCGTCAGTCCGTCGCGCCGCTCCGGAGGGACGCGATCGATCATCCATACCACCGACACCATGCTGAGGGCGACGCCCACGAGGAGGAGCATCACCGGGGCGGCCAGAGGCATGTCGGGTCGGGTCCGGTACACCTGAAGGGCGACGCCGACGAAGGTCGCCGCGTGCACCACGTGGTCGGTGACGACGTCGAACCGGGCGCCGAAGCGTGACGTGAGGAGCTTCAGACGCGCCAGCTCACCGTCGCAGCCGTCGAGGATGGAGCTGGCCCACAGCAGCAGGACGCCGAGCACGGCGACCCAGGAGGTGCCGAGGGCTAGCGATGCCGCCCCGCCGAGTCCGGCGATGAGGCTGAGGCCCGTGATCGCGTTCGGCGTGATCCGTGTCGGGATCAATCGCCGCGAGATGGCTATCGAGACCGTGCGGTCCAGTCTCGCCAGGTAGCCGTCGCTCGGCCGGCCCAGGGAACGGAGCAAGCGACGCTCTACGCGCCCGACGCCCGTGGGGTCGCTCACGTCGCTCCAGGAGTCGGAGGGTGCCTGCGCGTGGTGGGTGTCGCGATCCGTGAGCGACTGTCGGGGGAATTGCCGATAGCCGTCGGGCAGCGTCTTGAGCAAAGTCCTCGCTTCCGGATAGTACGCCAGAACCGGAGCACCCTGCCAGATCCAGGTCGTCCGAGTCTGCGCCCGCATCGAAGGCGCGAGCAGGTCGACCAGACGCCCCGGATCCGGCATCCCGTGCGGCGCGAGGACGAGAACGGGCGCGTCCGGATCGAGGGCCTCGGCCAGGGACGAGGACCCTCCGGATGATCTGATCTCAGTCCACGGTAGGCCGTCGAGGTGGCGTCCGTAACCGTCGGAGCGCCCCGGTGACTCGGTGCACAGGAGAACCCGGCCGATGTCCAGGACCGGCATGAGCTCACGGGCGGTGCGCAGCGCGACCGGAACCGACGCGATCATCGGGGATCCGTGAGGGACGGACAGGAGGACCTGCAGGCGCGTGTCCGCCCGCCGCGTACTCGGAGCGGCCGGGGCGGAGGCGGCGAGCGCGCAGGAACGCTCGCCCGCGCGGGCCCGAAGGAACTGGAGGAATTCGCGCCCCTCACGCAGGCGCCGCCGCAGCACATGGCGGTCGGCCGCCATCTCCTTGGCGATGGCGAAGATCTTCCGAGGACGAAAGTAGAAGCGCCGGTAGAACTCCTCCGTGCCCCGCGTGATCTCCGTACTTGCCAGGTTTGGATACGACAGCGCGCTCACCTGGGCGCCGCGATTGTCCACCAGCGCGTCGGTCACCAGCCATCCGTTCGCTTCCGCCTGGCGGAACAGCTCCGTGCCAGGATAGGGCGCGGCGATCGACACCTGGATGGTGTCCGGATCGACCTTCTGGGCAAATCGGATCGTCTCCTCGATCGTCTCCGGAGTCTCTCCGGGCAGCCCGAGGATGAAGGTACCGTGAATCTTGATGTCGAGCGACTTGGCGTGGCGTGTGAACTCGCGAGCCGTGTCGAGCCGGATGCCCTTCTTCACGTTGTTCAGGATCTTCTGGTTGCCCGACTCGTAGCCCACGAGCAGCAGTCGCAGGCCGTTGTCCTTCAGCACCCTCAGCGTGCCGTAGGGAACGTTGGCCTTGGCGTTGCACGACCAGGTGACACCGAGCTTGCCGAGGCGGCGGGCGAGCGCCTCCACGCGCGGCAGATCGTCCGTGAGGGTGTCGTCGTCGAAGAAGTACTCCCGCACCTGGGGGAAGTAGCGGGTAGCGGTGGCGATCTCGGCGACGACGTGGTCGACGCTGCGCGTGCGGTAGCGGTGGCCGCCGACCGTCTGGGGCCAGAGGCAAAATGTGCACTTCGAGCGGCACCCGCGCCCGGTGTAGAGCGAGAGGTATGGATGGAGGAGGTATCCGATGACGTAGCGCTCGATGGTCAGGTCGCGTTTGTAGACGTCGACCACGAAGGGCAGCTCGTCCATGTTCTCGAGAGTGGGCCGGTTCGGCATGTGGTGGATGTGGCCGTTCGCGCGGAAGCTCAGCCCCTGGATCGTGTCCGGCGGCTTGCCCTGCGCCACCTCCTTGACGGTGAAGTCGAATTCGTTCCGCGCGACGAACTCGATTGCGTTCGAGCTCGAGAGGGCGCGGGCGGGATCCACGGCGACGTGGGCGCCGACGAGGCCGATCCGCAGGGAGGGATTCTCCTCCTTCAGCGCTTCCGCAACCCGCACGTCGTGCGCGAACGACGGTGTGCTGGTATGGAGGACGGCGAGGTCGTACTCCGACGCGATCGGCCGGAGGTGGTCGAGCGTCAGCCCCTCAGGTGGAGCATCGATGAGGCGCGAGCCGGGGACCATGGCGGCGGGCTGCGCGAGCCACGTCGGGTACCAGAACGAGCGGATCTCGCGCCGCGCCTGGTAGCGCGAGCCGGCGCCGCCGTCGAAGCCCTCATAGGAGGGCGGGTGCAGGAAGAGCGTGCGGAGATAGGGCCGATCGGGTGCAGTCATGCAGGGTCCTCCGATGTCGGTGTGATTGGAGCAAGTCCGGCCGGATGCCTCGGATGACCGGCGATGGGTGCACCGGCGAGGTGCTCCAGTCGGCCATCGCGGCGGACTCGAAACGGCTCGTCGTGCCAGCGCACGGTATGTCCGAAAAAGCTGAGCACCCCGAGGATGAACGAGGCGGTGTCGCGAACGGGCACCAGCCAGGTCTCAGACCACGGCACCCGTCGTTTCAGCGACCGGTAGAGTTGCGCCCGACCGAGGCAGCGCAGGCCGACGTGCATGCCCGCCGCGAGAAAGGCCATGCGACCGGCCGTTCCGACGCCGGCCCAGATGAGCGAGACGGGAATGCCGTACGTGAAGAGGGAGCAGAAGTACGAGACTGGCCGGACGGTGCGGAGTGTCCGGGCCCACCGGAGCTCGTGGAAGAAGAGCGAGCGAAGGTTGCGCTCGGCGACAACGTTCTCCACGAGGTAGGGCGCGAGCGCCACGCGGAGGCCGCGGCGGCTCGCGAGCCACCCCAGCATGTAATCGTCGGCCAGGTGATTGGCCACCGCGTCGAAGCCGCCTATGGCGCGGAGGGTGTCCCGCCGGCAGGCGATGGTCGCGCCGAAAGCATGGCAGAGCCGCTCGATGCGGGCGCCGACGAGGGCGGCCGGCAGGAACCACTCATTGATGAACATAGCATTGAGCTGCGAGGCGATGCCGCGACGGGCGACGCCGCAGTAGAGGCAGGTGACCAGCCCGACCGTTCGCTCTTCGAGCGACGCCACCACCGCCCGGATGTATGCGGGGTCGACACGCATGTCGGCGTCGGCGAGGATGAAGGTGTCGTGCTTGGCCTGCCGGACGAGGTTGGCGAGGTTGCTCGCCTTCCGATTCGTGCCGATCGCGCGCTCGTCGACAACTAGCCGCAGCGCGAGGTGGGGGAACTCGCGGATGAGACGATCGACGACGGCGACCGCCGGATCGTCGAGGCTCTGCACCCCGAAGATCACCTCGAAGCGTGGATAGTCCTGTTCGCAGAAGCTGCGGAGGTTCTCGTGCAGGTGGCCGTCGTCGCCTCTCAGGGGCTTCAGCATGCTGACGGGCGGCGAAGAACGCGGGGGCGTGGGCCGCCGGCGGCTGAAGAGATCGACGCATATGAGCGCGCCGAGCCAGTACAGTGCCGCGAAGACGCTCGCGCCGAGCAGGACGAAGTCTATCGGCGACATTCGGCGGCTCGACGGAACGGGCCGGCGCGGGCGGATCGCGCGCCTCGGACGTTGGCGGTAGGCCGCGCGGAGCGGCGGATGAAGCAGGCGACTGGCAAACGTGACACCGATCCCTCCTCGCATGGCGGTGCAATAGCAGCCCGTGGATCAGGCCGGCGGCGGGCGCAGACAGCGCGCCGGCATCCGGGTGACATCCGGCCGGGCTTTACTTGCTAGTTGCCGATCAGCAGTGAGGTGAGGAGGGTACAGGGGGGGCGCGAGGGCAGAGGGTGCCGCGAAGCAGGATTGGGGGGTCGACAGGATCCTCGGGCTCCACCCTCGCCGCCGGTGCGAGGACTGGCCCGACATCGACCGGCCCTAGCGCGTCGGGCGCGCACGTGTTGGTGATGATGACAACGGTATTGTCGAAGTCGTCGTCATCCCAGAAGCCGCTGACCCACGTTGGGTCCGGCGGATCCGCATAGGCGGCCGGTGTGAGCCCGATGAGCACGGCAGTAAGGACGAGAGCGAGCAGAGCACGCGTGGAGCGCACCCCAGGATGATCTCCCTTGCCGCTCCCGCAGTCAAGGATTGCGGGGCGTGGAAGGTCACGCGCCTGCGGGGGCCGCCGTTCGCGCAGCGGGAGCATGGACGACATAGACGCCACCTCCCACGCCGCGACCGGTGCGGCGGGAATGCAGGACTCCGGGGACCCCGATGGGCCTCGTGGGCCGGGCCGGGCCGGGGCGATCGGGGACTGGTCAATGAAGCGGGGCGGGTGCTCGCGAATGACGGTGTGGCCCCCCTGCTCCGCGTCGCGGGGCTGATACGCTGGCTGGACGGGTGTTACGCCCCGAAGTACTGCGGGCGGGCATCCGCGCCAATGCCCAAAGATTGATACGTGGTATCAGGCACTGGTGCACCTCGCTGCCGATGATCGGCCAAGGCCACTGCTAGCGAACGGGTCGATCATCGGCGCGCCGCAGATGCGTGTTTTGGTCGCGCCGGTTCCCTGGGGCCATCGTGCAAGGCAACTTCGTGGGAGGCCTAGGGAAAACGTGATCGTGACTGAAACACGGATTCTAGACCGCAAGCTCGACGCGAAACCCTAGGGACCTGTTCGCCGGCCCTGCCCCGCAAGGGCCGGACCCGCGGGACAAGAAGATCGCCGAGCTGGAGCGTGAGACCACCCGGTGGCGCCAGCGCGCCGAGCGCGCGGAGGCCCTGGTAGAGGTGCCAAAAAAACTGGCGGTGTTGCTGGGGACGCCGCTGGAGTCCGAGAGATCGTGATGGCGACGGTGAGCGACCTCGGGCTCCGGCTCGGCATCGCGCCCACCTGCGCGGCCCTGGGCCTGCCCCGGGCCACTTACTACCGCCGATGGCGGCCCCAGAGCGCCCCGACGCCACGCCGCGCTTCGCCCCGCGCACTCAGGACCGCCGAGCGCACCGCAGTCCTCGCCGTGCTGCATGAGCCGCGCTTCGTGGACCTCGCCCCCGCCGAGGTCTACGCCACCCTGCTCGACGAAGGGCAGTACCACTGCTCCGAGCGCACCATGTATCGCCTCCTGGCCGCACACCATGAGGGGCGCGAGCGGCGGAACCAGCTGCGGCATCCCCGCTACACGGCTCCGGAGCTGCTCGCCCGCCGGCCCAACGAGCTCTGGAGCTGGGACATCACGAAGCTGCTGGGGCAGGCCAAGTGGACCTACTTCTATCTCTATGTCACGTTTGATGTCTTCAGCCGGTACGTCGTGGGCTGGATGGTGGCCCACCGGGAGAGCGCGACGCTCGCCGAACGGTTCATCCACGAGACCTGCGCCCGCCAGGGAATCGATCGGAACCAGCTCACGATCTACGCCGACCGGGGCCCGGCGATGACCTCGAACCCCGTCGCGCTCTTGCTCGCCGACCTGGGGATCACCAAGACCCACAGCCGCCCCCACGTCTCCAACGACAACCCGTTCTCGGAGGCGCAGTTCAAGACGCTGAAGTACCGGCCGGCCTTCCCCGAGCGGTTCGGTTCGATCCAGGACGCCCGGGCTCACTGCCACGTCTTCTTCCCCTGGTACAACACCGAGCATCATCACAGCGGCCTCGGGCTGCTGACGCCCGCCGATGTTCATCACGGCCGGGCCGAGCAGCGCGTCGCCGCGCGGGCGTCCATACTCACGGCAGCCTATGCCGCGCATCCGGAACGATTCCCCGCCGGCCGGCCCCAGCCGCCCGCGCGGCCCACAGAGGTCTGGATCAATTCCCCCGCGACCGGCTCCACCGAAATCGCGCCTGACTGGCGGTCAGGACCCGCGCTATGCTGAGGCATCGCCGATCCCGAACCGGAGGGGAGAGTATGACGGTTTCGCGACTCGTCCTCATGGTCACCCTGGCTGACGCCCTCCTCGCCGCGCCGCTTCGACCGGGCCCATGAACCATTGCAGCAGGTCCAGGAGATGGCTGGCCTGCTGTGCCATGACGCCACCGTCGAGTTCCCACGTGCCACGCCAGGAATCCCTCGCGTAGTAGGCTTGATCGCGCTTCCAGCGTACCCGACCCGTCCCCATGACGATCTTCCCGAAGCGCTCGCTTTCCAGGTCGTCGCGCTTCTCGCCCGCTCGGCCGCGGTGCACCCGATCCTCGGGAGCTAGGCTCCGGATACCCGGGCTTCACGCACCTCGGCCGCCGGCGGCTGCTGCCGCCGGGCGAACAGTGCGTAGACGGCCGGCAGCACCAACAGCGTCAGGGCCGTGGAGGAGATCAGGCCGCCGATGACCACGCGGGCTAGCGGCCGCTGGATCTCCGCGCCGATGCCGTGGGACAAGGCCGCCGGCAGGAATCCGATCACGGCCACGATAGCCGACACGATGATCGGACGGAAGCGGATCTCGCAGCCCCGGGCGATGGCCTCGCGGAGCGGGAGCCCCTCGCTGAGGGCCCGGCGGATGGATGAGACGAGCACCACACCATTCAGCACGCTCACCCCGAAGACCGCGATATAACCCACCGCCGCCGAGATATTGAAGTTCGTGCCCCACAGCAACAGGGCCAACGTGCCTCCGATGAGGGCGAAAGGCAGGTTCAGCATGATGAGCAGGGCGTCGCCCACGGAATTGAAGGCGCCGAAGAGGAGCACGAAGATGATGAAGATGACCAGCGGGACGATGATGTAGAGGCGCGCCAGCGCCCGCTGCTGGTCCTCGAAGCGGCCGCTCCAGACCATATGGTATTCCTCGGGCAGCTTCACCGCCGCGTCCACCTTCTTCATCGCCTCCTCGACGAGCCCGCCCATGTCGCGCTCGCGCACGCTCCATTTGATGGCCAGCCGTCGGACGTTGCCTTCCCTCCAGATCTCTGCAAGCCCGTCGGTCCGGACAAACTCAGCGAGCTGGGCGAGCGGGATTCGCTCTCCGTTGGGCGCGCTGATCGTTACGCTTCGTAGGCTGGCTACGGGATCACTGCCCTGCGCAAGCCGCACGGCCACGCCGAAGCGGCGTTCCCTTTCGAAGGTTTCCGTCACCACGCGACCCTTCGTCGCGGCCTCGATGACGTCTTGGATGTCCTGGACATTGATCCCGTAGCGCGCGGCGGCGCCGCGGTCCACGATGATCTGGAGCTGCGGCTGGCCCGGGGCGTGATCGTAATCGAGGTCGGCGACCCCGCGGACGCCACGAAGCACGTTGGCGATTTCCTTCGCCTTGGTGTCCATGACGAAGAAATCAGGCCCATACAGCTTGATCGCCAGTTCTCCCTTCGTTCCCGCGAGGGCTTCGTCCACGTTGTCCTTAATGGGCTGGGAGAAGTTGGTGGTGATCCCGGGGATGGTTGACAGTGAGGCCTTCATGGCGTCGATGAGCTTCGCCTTGTCCTTGGTCTGCCACTCCTCGCGCGACTTGAGCCCGACGTAGAACTCAACGTTGTCGGGAGCCTCCGGATCCGTGCCGTCGTCAGGGGCTCCGAGCTGCGACACCACAACCCGGACCTCGGGGTACTTGAGGAGGCGCTCGCGGATCTCGTGAACGTAGGGCCTCACCGCTTCGATGGAGATCCCCACCGGAAACTGGGTCCGCACCCAGAGATCCCCTTCGTCCAGCTCCGGCAAGAACTCCTTGCCGAGGAGCGTGAAGACGAAGAAGGACAGCACTAGGCAGGCCGCGGCACCGACGACGGGAATGACGGGGCGGCGGAGGCACCACTGGAGGGCCGGCGTGTACGGTCGTCGCAACCACCGGAGGATCGGGCTCTCATGCTCAGAAGGTGGGTGTCGGAAGAGCAGGCTCGACAGCACGGGGATCAGTGTGAGCGTCAGCATCAGCGAGCCGATCACCGCCAGCGAGATTGTCACCGCCATGGGCCGAAACAGCTTGCCCTCGATCCGCTGGAAGGTGAGGATCGGCACGTACACGGTCATAATGATCAGCACGGCGAACGTCAGGGGCCGCGCCACCTCGACCGCCGCGTGCTGCACTTCGCGGAGGACCCGGTGACCCGTCACCTTGCGCTCGCTCAGGTGGCGCATGATGTTCTCGGTCATGATCACGGCGCCGTCCACGATGATCCCGAAGTCGATGGCGCCCAGGGAGAGCAGGTTGGCCGGGATCCCCCGCAGGTCCATGAAGATGAAGGCGAACAGCAGCGACAGCGGAATGGTCAGCGCCACGATGAACGCGGCCCGGATGTTGTAGAGGAAGAGCGACAGCAGCAGGATGACCAGCACCGCACCCTCGATCAGGTTGCGCAGCACCGTGGCGACTGTGGTCTTCACCAGCCGGTCCCGGCTGTAGTAAGGCTTGAGTTCGACCCCGGCCGGCAGTCGCTCCTGGACCTCCGCCGCCCTGGCCTTCACCCCCTCGATGACCTGGCCCGGATTCTCGCCCTTCCGCATGAGGACGATCCCTTGGACTAGGTCGTCCTCGTGGTCGCGGCCGAGCACGCCCAGCCGGATGGCGGTGCCGATGCCAACCGACCCGATGTCCCGGACACGCACGGGGGTGCCCTTCTGCGCCGCCACGACGATGTTTTCCATGTCCGTCGTGGACTGGATAAGCCCAATCCCGCGTACCGGCACCCGGTAGTCCCCTTGCGCGATGTAGCCGCTGCCGGCATTGGAATTGTTGTTGGCGACTGCGTCGAACACCTGCTTCAGCGTGAGGTTGTAGGCGCGGAGCCGCGCGGGGTCTACGGTGATCTGGTACTGTTTGGTGCCGCCGCCCCACGACACCACATCCGCGACACCCGGGACCTTCTTGAACTCGCGCTCGAGCACCCAATCCTGGAGGGCCTTGAGCTCGTAAAGCGGCAGGGTCTTCGACTCGAGGGTGTAGCGGAAGATTTCACCGATGACGCTCGAGAGGGGGCCGAGCTGGCGCTTGGCGTCGGACGGGATCTCCGCCCCTGCCAGGCGCTCCTGCACCTGCTGGCGGGCCCAGTAGTCGTCGGTCCCGTCCGCGAATAGCACCCGGATGTTCGAGAGGCCGAAGAGCGTGTCCGACCGGAGGAACGTGACATTGGCGATGCCGTTCAGCTCGCTCTCGAGCGGGATCGTGATGAGGCGCTCCACCTCCTCGGCGGCGTGCCCCGGCCAGAGTGTGATCACCTCCACCTTCACGTCGCCGACGTCGGGGTAGGCCTCGATGGGCAGGCGCAAGTACGAGGCGATGCCGCCGATGGTGAGGATGAGCGTCAGCGCCACCGTGATGAAGCGCTGGTGCAGCGCGAAGGCGATGATGCGCTCGATCATCGGGCAGAGCGCTTCAGGAGGATGCCCCCCGCGCTGACCACGCGTTCGGCGGGCGTCACTCCGTCGAGGATCTCCACCACGCCATCCGACTCCGGCCCGACCTTCACGGGCCGCCGTTCGTAGTCGTCCTTCCCCTTCTCGACCAGGACGAAGGGCGCGCTGCCCTCCCGGTGGATGGCGCCCAGCGGCACCACCAGCGCCTGCCGGTTCCCGGTGGCGATGGTGACCCGCACGAACATCTCACCCTTCAGCGCCCGGCCGCGGTTCGGAACGACGGCGCGGACCTTGAGCGTGCGCGTCTCCTTGTCGATGGCGTCCCCGATGCTCACCACCTGCCCCTCGTAGCGCTCCCCTGGGCAGCAGGGCAGCGTCACCGAGACAGGCTGGCCCAGTCGTACCCGAGGCACGTCGGGCTCGTAGACGTCGGCCAGCACCCACATGGTGCCGAGATCGGCGATGACGAACAGACTGATCGGCGTGTCCGACTGCCCGTAGGCGACCACCTGCCCCGGACTCACATTGCGCTCGACGATGACGCCGCTCCGGGGCGCCGTCACTACCACGGTCGTGGTGGCGTCGGGCCCGTCGCTCACGCCGAGGGTGCGCAGGCGCGAGACGGCGCGCTCACGCTCGGCCATCGCCTTCCGATAGTCGTTCTCCGCCTCGCGGATCTCTTTCTGGGCGACAGCCCTGACCTCGAAGAGATCTCGGGCGAGTTTGAGCGCGTGGTCGGCGCGCTCCGCGTCGGCCGTCGCCTTGGCATAGTCCGACTTGGCCAGGCCGAGGTCGGGGCTGTCCAGCACGAGCAGCCGGTGTCCGGGCTCGACGACCTCCCCGGGGCGTGCCAGCACTTCCAGGACGCGACCAGTGGCCGGCGCCGTGATCCGCACCAGCCGTTCCTCGTTGAAGACGACCTTGCCGGTGGTCTCGAGCACCGTTGCGCGCGCCCGGTACTCCGGGCGGGCGAGCTTTACCTCACCCTGCGCCGGCGCGGCATCGCGGGCCTGTGCGGTGGGCGCGGCGGGCTCCGACTTGCTCGTGGAGGTGTCGCCGCAACCGGTGCAGAGCGCTACGATCAAGCTCAGTGACAGGACAGGGCGCATGCTAGTTCTCCCCCAACGAGCCGCCGACGGCGGCCTCGAGCTGGTAGTACGAGGTCCAGTAACCGCCGAGCGACCGCACGTACTCCGACGTCGTGTCCCGATAGGCGCGCTGAGCCTCCAGGAAGTCGAGGAGGTTAATGCCCCCTCGCCGGTAGGCGAACTCCACCGTGTCCCGCACCTGCCGGGCCTTGGGCAGGTACACGTCGCGCAGCCGGTTCAGCTTCTGCCGCTCGCTGCGGAGCGCCGCGAGCACCGTATCTACCTCGGAGAGGACCTGGACGGCCACCGCCTCACGGGCGGCGTCCACCCGCTGGGCTTCCGCGCGGGTCCGCACGATCTCGCCCTGGTTCCGGTCGAAGATCCGGAGCGGCAGGCTGATGCCGAAGCCGATCGTGTTGTCGGGGCCGATGCGCTGGTACTCGATCTGAGGCGTGACGTCCCACCACGCGTTGGCGCGCGCCAGACCGGCATCGGCCCGGGCCTTCTGCCGGGCCGCCTCCGCGGCTCGCAGATCCGGCCGGTTGTCGAGCGCCCGCCGGTAGAGATCGGACGCCTCCAGCGCGACGTCCCGGTCGGTGAGCTCGCCGACCACGTCGAAGTCCTCCGCCACACGGTCGGGGCCGATCGCGCTGCGCAGGGCGACCCTGGCCGCGCGTAGCGCTTGGCGCGCGTCGACGGCGTCCCGCTCGAGCGCGAAGCGCTGCACCTCGATGCGCAGCAGCTCGAGCTCGGAGATGTCGCCCTTCTCCGCCCGGACGCGCTGGATCCGCTGCAGCTCGTCCAGCGTCTGGAGATTCTGCTCGGCCAGTCCCAGTCCCTCGCGAGCCACCAGCGCGTCCGTGAACGCCTTCTTGACCTGGAAGCCGATCTGCCGGCGTACGTCGTCCAGCTCGTGGCCGGTCACCCGCGTCGCCGCCCGCGCGCTCTCGATGCGCCGCTGCCGTTTCCCGCCGAGCTCGATAGGCTGGCCCACACTGAAAGTGTATTGGGTCTGGCTCGCGCTGCTGGCCCCGCCGAACTGCTCGGCGAGGAAGCTAGCCGTGGGGTTGGGACGCAACCCCGCCGTGATCTCATTGGCGCCCACAGCCTGGTACTCGAACTGCTTGGCGCGCACGGTGGGATTGGCGCGCGTGGCGAGACCCACTGCCTCCTCGAGCGTCAGACGCGTCAGGCGCTCCTGAGCGCTGGCGGGCTCGACGGCGAGCAGCAGACCCAGCGCCACCGGCCGCATCCCGTGCAGCCATCTCCTTGACGTTCGCGGGGTCAGGAGCATCCCGGTGTCTCCCTCGCGGGCGGAGCCTCCACCGCGACGCGACCGCTCAACACATTGCTCCAGCGTCCCTGCTGATTCCCGATCTGCACGCGGTAGGAGTACGCTCCACTTCGCTGCGGTACGAGCGGAGCGACCACGTCGCCGGACGGCGCGAGTTGGACCGGCAGTACGTTGTACCCGGAGCCGCTGAAGCGCCGGGCCAGGCGAACCCAGGCCACACCGGCCCGCATCACCTTTTCGGCACCGACATCCAGATGAACCCTGATACTGACGGGGCAACCCGCCAGCGGCCGGGCCGGGAAGAACTCCAGTCCTGAGATCCTCGGTCCGTCCGGCGCGGGAGTCTCCATCCTCACCAGCGATCCGCAGGCCGTTAGCGCGGCGGCCATGATCATGGCGGCCAGCCCTGCCACGGCCGACATACTTGCAGGCACACCGTTCCTCGCCTCATTCCTTCTCCCTCGGACTGTCATCATGGATCTGCTCGCTCCTTCGGCAGCCAGACCACGTCCAGGCGCTCGGTGTCACCGGGCGGCGCCGCGACGCCCACGAGGGCGCCCACACTCGTGGGGAGGCAGGCGCCGCTCGGGGGACGTGGCCTCTGACTAGAGAATTGGCCGCGGCTCAGCCGCGGTTAGGGCGACTGCAGGGAGCTAAGAGGCGGGAGGAGCGCGAGGGGTACTGCCGGAGAGGGTACGGCTTTGGGCCGACGGCTCCTCGCCTTGCGAGACGGGATCGGCGGGACCCGGAGCCGTCCATTCGTGGTCGAGCGGGAATGGGTCGACCACCGCCCCCGCTGAGGTGATGACGACGACCACGTCGTCATGGTCGTCGTCGTCGAAGAAGCCCTCGACCCAGACGGGGTCGGGAGGACTCGCGTAGGCCAGCGGGGTGAGGACGACCAGCGCCGGCAGAAGCGCCAAGAGAATCAGCGGGCCGAACACGCGAGCCTTCATCAAGGCGGAGACGATACGCGGGGCGCTGGCCCGTGTCAACCGGTCTACTTGCCTGTCTCATTTTGTCGGCTCCTGTAAGGCTCCTGTCGGCAGACTCACTTCCTCGATTAAGACTCGATTAAGACTGACGAGAAGCGCTGGACGGCTTCTTCCGCCGCCGCGGAGAGGCGGAACGTTCTACTGCGCGGCCTCCCTCGCGTAGCGCCTCACGCGGCGGGGGGCTGTGGTTTTCCCAGCGGCCACCGTCCAGGCGGCTGTGGCAGGGGCCTTCGAGCGCCCCGGCCTGCTGCAGCTCAGGCCCCGCAGCCCCTGTGCGGCCTGCAAGCGGCGACAGTCTTGTATCGGCACCGCGACACCAGGACCGTGAGACTGCTACGTAATGGCCACCCTCATCTGGCACAACGAGCATCGCCGCTTCTAGCCGGAGAAAATTCCCCTGGTGCTATTCGCGCTCCCAGCGGGGTGAGCAGCGCCGGCTGGGCGGAGCCGCGCGCGAAGAGGCAATCGAATGCCATGCCGAGCGCCGGCGTGGCTGTGTTATCCCTCGTCCTGCCGCGGATTCACTCGAAGCGCGAGATCAGCTGACGGTCGAAGACGGCCACCTCGCTGTCCAGCACCAGGGTCGGCACCTCGAGCGCGAACACGCTGGCCACCAGCTCGGGGAAAGCGCCGTTTCAAGTCTCGTCCGTTCCGGCTCATCAGGCGTACGCCGCTCGCGTCCTTGTAGACCACCATCCGCCAGCCGTCGTATTTCTACTCGCACACCCAGCCGGCACGCAGGAAGGGTCGGTGCACGAGCGTCGGCTGCATTAGCTTGACGGTTGGAAGACGGGACGGGGCCACGGGGTTCAGTCCACATTCGCTGAACCGGCACTCCGTACGGTGTGATGTTCGCCCCGTACCGGCAATGGCGAAGGATCTGGTCTCCGTGCACTGGCCCAGGTGTAGACTCGGAACTGCCATGAAGCGGTGGCTCGGAACAGTGCTGCTGCTCGTCGGGTTTGGCTTACCGGGGCCTGGGCAGGCTGACGGGGTCCGGAGCCCGCGAGACTCGTCCGTCATCGTCCACGGCTTGCCCCGCCCATCAGGCTCGTTCGACTCCTCTCGGCTCGCTAGCCCTCAGGTCAGCCTGGCGAAGCTGCCCTGTCCAGCGCCCTACGTGCTGGAGCCCAGGCCAAGTCCTGGCTTCGGCCCTGTGTGGGTGCCGTCATCACCGTGCTGGAACGGCTCAAAGATCATCGAGGTTCCGGTGCACGGGGTCTGGTAGCCACGCACATGCAGGAGGCTCATCATGTCGAAGGTGCGTAGGCTCGCGTTCCTTGGCGTTGCCGGGCTACTCGGGCTGTTCATGGCCGTCGCGCAAGCCCAGGCCGTTGAGTATCGACTGCAAGTCGTCAACATGTGGGACTCCGGCTTCAACGCCTTCATCAAGCCGGGAGAGCTGGCCGACGGAGCGTCAGGCCCGGGCCTCGAGGGGCTGGTGGCGAGCCTTGATCGAGGCGATGTGCCCCGGGGGCCGTTCCTGACTGATCGGACGTTCCGCTGGGCCAGCGAGACGGTGGCCCGGGCCTATGGCGCGGTGCGTGTGCTCGCCGAGATCAAGCCCGGCGGCGAAGGCCGGCCACGCTGGGACGAGGTACGCTGGGACGGCAAGCCGGGCGAGCGCAGCGTCTGGGTCGTCGAGCCCAGTGGCCGCGGGCGACCTCAACAGCTCTACCACGTCGTCGTCAAAGCGACGGGTCCCGCCCACCACTTCATCCCGTATGCGCCCACGAACGGGCAGCGGCTCGTGACGGTGCGCTACCCACTCGACTTCCTCTGGTTCCACGAGGAGCGGGGGGATCTTTGGGAGAAGCACCTGTCCAAGAGCGTGGATCTGAGCAACGACATCGCGGTCGTCGCGGGGGCCAACTCCAATTCCCTCTTCCCCGACGTGGCGCGGCTGCTGGTGAACCAGGCCGAGCAGCCGACGACCTACAAGGCGGTATTGATCTGGCGCCAGGCTCCCGCCGACTTTGAGGCTCCGAGAAGTCCCAGAACGCGGTGACGCGCTAAATTAGTCGCTTTGATTCTCTCGTTCGGGCCGGTCTCGGGCGCGCCTAGTGGACAAGATCCTCAAAGGCGCGAGGCCGGGTGATATCCCGGTCGAGCAGCCGACGAAGTTCGAGCTGGCGATCAATCTGAAGGCCGCCAAGGCGCTCGGCATCACGATTCCGCACTCATTGCAGCTGCGGGCCGATCGACTCATTCCATGATCGCCCGCTGCCGCATGGCGCGGACGAGGCCGTGCTCGCGACCCTCGAGGTCGACCTTCTGCGGCCGGAGGTCCTGACGGCAGCGCTGCAGGAGGCGATCGTTCGGCTCGACAGGCCGGCGGGGGACGTCGAAGCTGACCGGGAGCGGTTACGCGAGATAATCACGCGCCTTCAGGCCGAACTCACTCGGCTCACAGAGGCCCTCGTCAGCGGCGGCAACCTCCCCTCGATCGTTGCCGCAATCACTGAGAGAGAGGCGCAGCGGAGCCGGGCACAGCAAGAGTTCGCCGCGCTCGATCAGGTGGAGCAAGCCCGCGGTTTCGACCTCCGCCGCGCGGAGCAGGACCTCCGGGCGAAGCTTGCCGACTGGCGCGGGCTGCTCTCGCGGAATGTCGCTCAGGCCAGGCAGGCGCTTCGCAGCCTCGTGCCAGAGCGACTGACCTTCACGCCAAAAAACGAGGGGGGAGAGCGCTTCTACGTGTTCGAGGGGATGGCCGTACTTTACCGCTTCCTCGCGGGAATCGCCCTACCTAAAGCGTTGGTGGCCCCAAGAGGATTCGAACCCGTGGTTCAGTCACGACCACGTTTTCGCCAGAGATCGTCGCACGTTGCGGCTTGCTTGGTTCCGAACATGTCGGAGCACGGCCTACTGCGGCACGCACCCGCCCCAGGAGTCGCCCGGTACGGCGATCGGCAGGAGGCCCATGATGTCGTGGAGGAACGGTGGCCCTGGGCACCAGGGCCGGGGCGCCGGGCGGATGCAACCGATGGCCACGATCGAAGACCCCGCCGCCATCCAGCGGATCCTCGCCCATCGCGGGCTCCCGGGTGTGAGGGCCGGCCCGCCGGCCCCGTCCTCCGGTGCTGCGGCGCAAGCCGAGCAGCCGGCCGGGAGCCCGGGCGACCGCGGAGGTCTGTGCTGAGCGCCCCGGTGGACGGCGCCCGCGCGCCGCCTCGAGGCTCCGGTTTGACTTGTCCCGCGCGCTCTGACAGGATCGACGCGAGATGCCACGGTTCGTCAGCGCAATGGTACGGGAAATCTCGGCCCGGCAATCCGGGCCGCATGATAGTCCTTGACAAGTGGGCGGCCCCGAGGCTAAACGGGATTACTTTCGGGCCGCCCGACAGTGTGCGCCGATGGAGCATTGCCACCCCAAGGAGGCTCACTCATGAGTGATCCACGCCCGGTCCAGACCGAATCCACGAGCGTCAGCCGCCGCCGCTTCCTCGAGATCGGCGGCGCCGGCGTCGCGGCCGGCTCGCTGCTGACGATGCTCGACGCCCGCCAGGCTCCCGCCCAGATCAAGGGGACGAATCTACGGATGCTCCTGTGGAGCCACTACGTGCCGGCCTACGACGTGTGGTTCGACAAGTTCACCAAGGAGTGGGGCGACA
>WNFF01005965.1_pt1 | contig 25888 bp, 23 predicted proteins | sample 5400441 | NCBI WGS metagenome assembly WNFF01 (sample SAMN13153345, study PRJNA577476) | soil metagenome | isolation source: 120 cm saprolite under Douglas fir tree site 2 hole 3 replicate 1 | place: USA:California | collected 2015-04-18
GGGTACGCCTTGGGAATCATCCGAAGAATCGCCGACAGCGCTTTGGGACCGCCGAGCGATGCCGCGATTGCGACCAGCGGGAAGTTCGGCGCGGCCTCGGCTCGGCCGACCCGTCGCTTGAACCGATTTCCACGGACGTGGCGAACGACCTGGATCTGCGCGAGCAGGGCAAGCTTGTGCGACAGCTCCCGCCAGAAAGCAGGGGAATCGTCCGCCGGGCGTTCCGCCACGTCCAGGGCGCCCAGGGCGAGCGCCCGGAACGGGTTGAGCGCGGGGGCACTGTGGGCGTTCAAGACAAGAATCGGCGTCGGATTGGCGGCCATGACCGCTTCGATCGCGGCAAATGGGCTCTCGCTTTGCCCGGTCAGCTCCACCAGGATCAGGTCCGGTGAATGGCGCCGCACCGCTTCGACCATCGCGCTGTAGGTGCACCCATCGCTCACCAGCTTCACCGCGGCCGGATCAAAGTGGCGCCGGGCAATCGGCGCCAATTGTAGGAATTGATCGACGATCAAGACGCGGAGCGGTTGATCCCTGGTCGTCATCTATCGCTCAGGTCAGGCGGTCGAGGACCTCGGCCAACGACTCCAGCCCGAGATCGCCCTTGATCAGGTAAGCGTCAGCGCCGGCATCCGCGCCGCGGCGCCTGTCCTCGGCGGAGGCCAAAGAGGACATGATGATGACTGGTAAGCCCGCGGTGGCGGCGTTGGCTTTGAGGCGGCGGGTCAGCTCGAACCCGTCCAACCTGGGCATCTGAACGTCGGTGAGCACCGCATCGAAGGATTGACCGCCTATTTTCTTCAGTGCTTCTTCTCCGTCCTGCGCTTCGTCAATCGCGTGGCCGAGCGCGTTTGCCAGCGCCGAGGCCGTGGCCCGCGCGATCGGGGAATCGTCGACGATGAGAATCCGCAGCTTTTTCACCGCCTGGACCGGGGCGCCTGAACGGCCGTGGCGGCGCACTTCGGCCATGATGTCCCGCAGCTGAAGCAACACCCCCACCCGGCCGTCCTCCATCGCCGCGGTGCCGGCGATGAACGGGGCCCCCTTGAGAAACTCACCGCCGCAGGGCTTCACCGCGACCTCGCGTTCATCGAGAAGGCCGTCGACCATCAGCGCCGCTCGATCCTGTCCTTGCCTCACCACCACCGCGACGGGGGAGTCGTGGCGCGGACCTCCGTTCAAACCCAGCAGCGGCCCGAGGGCGATCAACGCAATCGGTTGGCCGCGGTACTCGAGAGCAACCGATCCAAAAACGTCGATCCGGTCACCGGGCTTTATCCGCAGCACCGCCTCGACGTCCGCAGCGGGAATCCCATAGACATCGTCGCTCAGCCGCACCAGGAGCACGCGGAGCAGTGCAAGCGATTGTGGCACCCGCAACAGAACGGTCGTCCCCCGCCCCGCTCGCCCCTCGATGGTGACCGAACCACCGAGCGACTCGACCTTCTGCTTGACGATGTTCATTCCCATGCCGCGCCCGGAAATCTCGCTCACCTGCTCGCGGGTAGAGAACCCCGAGCGGAAGATCAGATCCACGACGTCCCGCTCGGACATCGCCGCGGCCTCCGCCGGAGTGAGGATTCCCTTCGCCACCGCCGCCTGCCGCAGCTTGTCCGGATCGATTCCACGACCATCGTCGGCCACTTCGATGTGGAGCATGTCCCCGTCCGCTCGCGCGCGAATGGCGATCTGTCCCGCGGCGGGCTTGCCGAGCTGCGCCCGGACCTCCGAAGTCTCGATCCCGTGATCGACGGCATTGCGCAACAGATGGATCAGCGCGTCGGCCAGGCCGCTCACCATCGAGCGGTCAATGCCCAGATCGACGTTCTCCACGGAGAGATCCACGCCCTTGCCCTGCTGGCTGGCGATGTCGCGCACCGCTCGCGGGAATGCTTCGAACACCGTGGACAATGGAACCAGCCTCGCTTCCGCGATCTGATCGGCGAGCTGACCGAGGTTTCCGTGAAGGAGGTTCTGCCCATCCGCGTTTCGTCGGACGAAGCGAAACGCGTCGTCCCGCAGCAAATGCAGATCGTTCTCGAGCTGCTCGAGCAAGTGGCGATCGCCGGAGACGGAAGCCAACGCTTCACCGTGGCGCAAGAGGCGATCCCCGACCCTGGAAAACCGGTGCAGGATCCCGTTGAGCTCCACCGCTCTGAGCTTCGCTCGCGCGCTCTCAACCAGCAGATCACCGGTGACCAACCCGAGGGTATCGAGCATTTCGACGTTGACCCGGATGGTCCGGTCCTGGTCGCGCGGTTTTGGAGTTTCACCCGGCGACCGAACGGGCGGCCGATCGGCGCGGGCAACGGATTTTGCGACGTTGAGCGCGGGCACCTCGCACCCGGACGCGTCGGCAAGAGTGCGGCACATCATCGCCACCGCTTCATTCCCCTGGTGGGCGGACTCGAGATCCTCCACCAGATCGGAAACCAGATCGCAGACCCTCAACAGCAGATCGGCCGCGGTCCGGCTGGGCGCCTTTTTCTCACGGGCAGCTTTGAGCAGATCCTCCGCGGCGTGCGAGAGCTGGCCGATCGCGGCAAGCCCCAGCATTCGGGCCTCGCCCTTCATCGTGTGAAGCTCGCGCGCGACATTGTCGGCGGCGATGTCGTTTTCCGATTTTTCCAGCTGAATCACCGCGAGCTGAATCTTCTGAAGCCGATCCGCGGTGACTTCAGAGAATTTCTTCAACAGAGACTGTTTGATCGCCTGGGTGTCCATCCGAAGGGATGCGGGCGCGGGTCTTCAGTCCGCCTTGAATCGCTTGATCAGCTCAGCCAGGCGGCTCGCCAGCTGGGTCAGCTCCGCGGCGGCGCCGGTGGCCTGCCTCGACGCGAACGTCGTCTGTCGCGTTACGTCTTCGATTTCGCCCATCGACCCCACCACCTGCTCCGTCGCGGTCCGTTGCTGCTGGGTGGCGAGGTTGATCACCCGGGCGGCATCCGAAGTCTCCTGCACCCCGGAAAGGATTCCCTCGACCGCCTGGGCGGCGACCGCGCCGAGCTTCTCCCCCGACTGGGTCGCGATCTTCGATGCTTCCGCCGCGCCCGCCGCAGCCAGGGTGGCTTCGCGAATCTCGGTGATCAGGTTCTTGATCTCCTTGGTCGAGTCCAGAACGTTCTCGGCCAGGCGGCGCATCTCGGCGGCAACTATGGAGAAGCCCTTGCCAGCTTCGCCAGCCCGCGACCCCTCCAGCGCCGCGTTGAGCGCCAGGAGATCCGAGCGGTCGGCAATCTCATCGATCACCTCCACCACCGTCCCGATCCGCTCCACCCGCTTCGACAACTTGGCGATCGAGTCGGCCACGGCTACGCCGTCGTTGCGGATCTGCTGCATGCCCTGGATGAACTCCCCGATCGCGCCGCGCCCCGAGCGGGCGGCGCCGAGCGTCTCCTCGGCGACCCGGGCCACCGAACCGGCGTTCTCGGCGATCTGAGCCGAAGCATGCTTGAGCTCCTCCATCGTCGCGGTGGTCTCGTGGATCGCCGCGGCCTGCTCGCTGGAGGAAGCTTCGTGCTGCGTCGACGCGGCCAGCACCTGGTTCGCGGACGAGGAGAGCCGCAGCGCCGCGCCGTTGATTTCGCGCACGAAGACCCGGAGCGTCTCGATCACCTTGCCGAAGCTGTCGAGGAGCGGCCGGAGGCGGGGGTCGCCCGTGGTTCCATTCCAACGGAGGAGATCTCCCTCCGGGACAAGCGCCTCAAGGCCCGAGGCGGCGAGCTCGATTTCGCGCGTGCTGAGCTGGTTTCGCTTCTCGCTTTCTTCAAGCAGGCCGCACAACTTGCTCAGAAGCTCGTTGAGCAACATCCCCAACTCCGCCGCTTCACCTTTCAGTTTTCGCGTATCGACGCGCGTGGAGACATCGCCCGCCACCGCCGCCCGAAGGGTCTCGACGATCGGCTTCATCGCGCTCGTCCCCTTTCGAGCTCGGACCGCACTGTTGTCATTGCTCGATACCAAGGCCATCGTCATTGCCCTCCGGGCACGGTCAAAAGCTGAAGCAGGTCAAGCAGGATCACCGGCGTTTCGCCGTTCAACCAGACGCCCACCGCGACATCCTTCGTCTCCAGCGCGATCGGCAGCCGCCGAAGAGATGTGACTGGAACGCGGCGAAGGCCGCTGACCGCCTCGACGCGAATGGGGCGGCAATCGCCCTCGGGGCTGCGGACCATCAACGCGCGCTCCTCGGGGCCCACCCGGTCGATGCGCACCACCTGCGTCGCGTCGGCGGCATAATTCACGCCTTTCATCGCGAAGAGGATGATCTCGATCGTCGGCGACGGATCGGCCTTCGCGGTCATTTCGGTACCGCGCGCCCGCGCGCCCCCTGGAGCAACTGGGCGGCGTCGAGGAAGAGAATCGCTTCGCCGGGCCGGTCGGTCCTCACCACTCCGGCGAGATGCTTTTCCCCTTCCCCGCTTCCCAACGGAATCGGGTCGATCTGCGCCCGAGGGTAGCGGCGCATTCCAATCACCGAGTCGGCGACGATCGCCGCGACGTACTTTCCGGAAATGGCGATCACGAATCGGGTCTTGTTGCCGATCTGTTCCTCGCCCTTGGACAGGAAACGCAGCAGTCCAAGAACCGGAAGAACCTCGCCGCGGTGCGCGTAAACGCCGAGGATGAAGGTGGGGACTTTCGGCAGGGCGGTCAGGGGTCCAGCGCGGACCACCTCGAGGACATTTTCGGAAGCAAACCCGAAGTGGAACTGGCCGGTCCGGAAACAAAAGAGCTCGATCTCCGGAATTGTTTCGACGGCGCTCGGCCGCTCAGGAGCAGCTTGAAGCGCGCGCTGCAACGGTGTGGATTCCAAGGCGATGCGGTGGAAAAGCTGGATTCGAACGGGCCAAGAACGGGACTTGCTCAAGGCAGACGGGGTAGAATGACAAAGCGTATCCTAACCCGGCATCTCTGGAGTGGTGAAGGGACGATGTCGTCGCGGGTCCTAGTCTTGGATGACAGCCAAGTGCTGGTGGAGCTGACGACGAAATCCCTCTCCGCCGCGGGCGTGGAAGCCAAAGGTGCGCTCGATCTTTCCGAATTGGATCAGGCGCTGGCCGGGAAACCCTTCGACCTCATCCTCGTCGACGTCAAGATGCCCGAGGCCTTCGGCGATGACGTCCTCGACTTTCTACGCGTTCAGCGCAAGGTGCGGTCGAAGCTCGTGCTCTATTCGGACCTGCCGGAAAGCGAGCTTGCGGAAAAGGCGCGCAACTGTGCCGCCGACGGCTACATCTGCAAGGCACGAGGGCTGGAGAGCGCGGTGGCGGACGTGCTCCGGATGCTCGGCGCCTCCCCAAAGTCGGCTCAACCCGCCCTCCACCCGCCCAAAGACGCTCGGGGAAAGCAGCGAATCCTGGTGGTCGACGACAGTGGAAGCAGAGCCCGGCGGCTGGAGCAAAAGCTGTCCTCGGGGAGCGTCGAGATCGCCGCCGCGGACACCACCCACAAAGCCACGAAACTGATCTTGCAGAAACGGACCCGCCCAGATCTGGTGTTGATTGACGTCAAAGCCCCCGGCGTCAATGCGGAGGAGCTCTGCCGATTCATCAAAGGAAATCCGCTGTTCTCGGAAATCAAAGTGCTCCTCTGCTCCACAGAGGGCGGGACCGAGCTGAAGCTCATCTGCACGGAATTGGGGGCGGACGGGTATGTCCCCACGGAAGCAATGCTCGAGCAAGCTGTCGCAGACGAGCTCAACTAAACCGTCGCGAGCCCGGAAAACTGTCCGAAAAAAGGACAGTCTCCTAATTTAAGCAAATTCAGGCCATTAGGTTCCGTGATCGTCGCATCCGCCAATGTTCCGGGTGGCGATGCTCCGAGATGTAAATCTATTTTACGTTGCTCCGAGTGTTTCTGGGTAGTTTCCCTTGTTAGTGTGGGTGCTTGACGCAGGGAATACATTCGGGACCCGTGGCCTACTTCTTGTATCGGGTGCGCCCCAGTAGAGCGAACAAGGCTCATCTTCATCTTCAGAGGCTGGAATAGGTCTGGCCTCAAATGGGACTCCGACCTTCCCCCCGGGCCGAAGTCCCATTTCTTTTTTTGGTGCAAGCGTCGACCTCTGAGGCAGCCCCGGGCAATTGCCTGGCGGCTGGCCGGTGCGACGTTGCCCGATTTGAACGAAACGAACGAAACGAACGAAACGCCGCGTGGCCCGGGCCACGCGTCGAAACGAGGCGCAGCAGATCAGCGTGGCCCGGGCCACGTCTCGACAGTCGTTTCGCTGTTAACTAGCCCGTAAAAGTGTCACGAATGGTGAGAAGATTTATCACCGGTGATAAATCTTCTCACCGGCGTCGGAAATCTGTTCCGACGTTTCAGCTCGGGTGGCACGTTTGTCTGACGTTTGTTCCGACACCGGGCGCCTCGGCTCAGGCGGCAGGCTTCGCGGGGACTTCGGGCGCGGTCGGTTGCTTCGCGGCCTTCGCTTCGATGACCTTCGCGTACTCCAGGCTCACCGCGTGTCCCTTCACGCAGTTGCGCGCGCCTTCCTTCCCTTCCTTTTGCAGCTCGCGGAGCAGTCTTTGGCAACACTCCGGAAAGGTTGCGAACGTCAAATTGGCCATGGTGGCAGTCTACCGGAGAGTGCCAGAAGCCGATCAAGCATCAAACGCTTTTCTTTCTTGAAGGCCTCGAGCGAAGTTGCCAACGATGAGCCAGGGCGCCGCCTTCTGAAATCTCGAAAGCATGGCTTCGACGCCGATCGGTTCGCCCCCCGAGCCCATTCGATGAGCGACTTCCACGTATTGGAGGGGATCGATGCACAGGTTTCGCGTCTGAACCTGGTCGATGTGGTAGCGCCGAATCAGCGTCTCCAGGGCGCTCACTTCGCCGGCGCGATCCGTCACTCCCGGCAAAAGTAGCAGGTTGATCGCCAGATAGGCGCCGCGCTCGCGGGCAAGCGCAATCGAGGCTTCAACCGCGTCCCATCCGTAGCCCACCGGGCAGTAGTACGCCTCATAGAGGCTCGGGCTGACGGAGTTGAGCGAGATGCGCACCGAATCCAGCCCCGCGTCGAACAAAGCCGCCAGGGCGTGCGGCAAGCTGCCATTCGTATTGATGTTGATCGACCCGCGCGCTGTTCGCCGCCGAATGGAAAGGATCGCTTCGGCGATGGCGCGATAGCGGGTCAGCGGCTCCCCTTCGCACCCCTGACCGAAGCTGATCATGCTCCTGCCCCCGGCGTTCGAAAGGTGAAAGGCGCCAATTTCGGCCATTTCCTCGGCGACCGGACCATCGCTCATCCGCGAATGAGAAGCCGGAGGCCCGCCGCTGGGTTGCTCCGAGATACACCCGACGCATCGGGCATTGCACGAGACCGATGCGGGAATCGCCCCTTCGTCCCGAACAAAAAAGATGTTCTGGCTAGTGAAGCACCGGTATGAACGCGCGCAAACCTCAAGCTGAGCCAACACCTTGTTTTCAGGGAAGCGCTTCCGATGGATGGCGATCATCGGCGCCAACTGCGGACTGGAGAACCGCCTGGGGTTCCAATGCCTTCTCCGATCGGTATGGACGGCCCAGACGACCGGGCCTCGCTTGGTCCACCCCGCGGCGGTGTACGCCCATTGAGGCAAGACAGGGCCGCCCGCTTTGACCTCGCCGGGCAGAAGCGTCCGCGTATAACCCGGCGGAAGCAAAGCGCCCACCGCACTGGGGGCAAACGATTTTCCGGCCACCGTGACCTTATCCACCAATTCCAACTTCCCCGATTTCGGATCCCATCCAACCGGAAGGCGCCCCGGCAAGTGGACGAGCTGGGCGTTCGAAGGGAGCTTGATGAACCTTTCCGTCGGCGCCAGGAGCTGCTCGCCGCTGCGGACGCTGGCAAGCAACTCGGGGTGCTCCATCACCTCGCCCTTGGGCGACGCGAACAGCAGTTTCGGAAGGGACATTCGGGCGGTAGATACCACGTCCGACCCATCGGTGGCGCCGATCCACCCCGAAGATGGACCCGCGCGGATTGTTTCGGAATATTCCCGGCGCACCGCCCGTCTCGTCGCTCTACCCCAAAAAAGGGGGAAGGGTCGACCTACGTTGACGGTGGAAGTGGGATCGGCCACAATTTAATCTGCCTGGGGAACATGGATCGATGTTGAACCTCCATCAATCGAGTCGAATCAAACAGGAATTCGAGGCCTTGGCGCTTGCCCACCTCGATCCCCTCTACTCCGCGGCGCTGCGCCTGACCAAGAACGAGCGCGACGCGGAGGACCTGGTCCAAGACACGTGCATGCGGGCCTACCGCTTCTTCGACAAGTTCGAGCGGGGAACCAACATCAAGGCGTGGCTCTTCAAGATCCTCACCAACACGTTCATCAACCGCTACCGCCGGCGAGTCAAAGAGCGAAGCGTGGTCGAGGGGATCGAGCGCGACGCGGTCCACGAGCGCTTCGTCAGCCGGGACGCGACCGATGTCGCCGCCAACCCGGAGCAATATTTTTTCGATCGCCTGCTTTCGGACGATGTCCTCCGGGCGATAGACGGCCTTCCGATCGATTTCCGCCTCGTGGTCATCCTCGCGGACCTCCAGGAGTTTTCCTACAAGGAGATCGCCGAGATCCTCGAATGCCCGGTGGGAACGGTGATGAGCCGGCTTTTCCGCGGCCGAAAACTGCTTCAGAAAACTCTCCGGGATTATGCGCAGGGCCAGGGTGTTTTCAAACCGGACGAATCGTCAAGCGCTCCGGTGGATTTGACGGAATACCGTCAACGGATAAAGACCGGATAGCGCGGCTCAGGCGATAGTTCGGAGGTTGAGGCGTGGCGATAGGGTCCGGAGAAGTTTCGCGTATCATCACCTGTGCCGAGCTGGAAGGCTTCTTGTACGCCTACCTGGACGGCGAGTTCGAATCCAGCGAGAAGCTCGAGCTCGAACAGCACCTGGCCGAATGCTCGCGATGCGCCCACAAGGTCCACCTGGAATCCGTCTTTCAGGAGAATCTTCACCAGCGCGCTCGGGAGCACGCAAACGGACCGGGGGCGCGCGCCCCGGAAGGCCTTCGGCGCAACATCCACACTCAGCTTCGTCACGAGCAGCAGCGCGCCGCCTTGCGCAGTTGGGTACGGGCCGGCGCGGCCGCGGCGGTGATTGCCGCCGCCGGCGGAGCGTACATCTTGAGCCGCCCCGGCAATCGCGGGATGTACGTCGAGGCGGCCGCTTTGCGGCACGCGAAATCCCTTCCATTTGAAGTTCAGCGCGATGCGCCGGAGCACCTGGAAGCCTGGTTCGAAGGCAAGCTGGAGCACAGCGTCCACGTTCCCACCTTTCCGAACACCACCCTCGCCGGCGCCCGGCTTTCAAACGTCAAGGACAAGCAGGCGGCTTACATCGGCTATCAGGCTCATGGAGCCGATGGGGCACGTCCGCGGCGGATAGGGCTATTCGTCTTCCGCGATTCGGACCGCGAGGTGGAGGCCGCGCCCCTTCCCTCGGTCGAGCTGGATACCAGTCACGGATACAATGTCGCGATCTGGAGAGATCACGAGATCGTTTATGAGCTGGTCAGCGATCTCGAAGAGACTGATATCCGGCAGATGTTGTCTGATCGGTCCGCCCCGCGGCGCAGGGCGGTGGTGAGCGACCCGCGGCCCGCAAGTGCGACATCTCCGCCTGTTCCGCAACCTGGCCTGGTTCAACCGGCCTCGCTGCAGCATTAGCCCGGCGCGTTGACGGGATCCCGAGGGTCCCGCTAGCCTCTGGCTTATCCTTCTACGTTCCATCAACGCGGACGCAGGCCTAGGGTAATGCCCAAGAAAATCCTGATTGTCGAAAACGATCGCGGGCTTTCCCGCGAGATGAAAGCCGAGCTTGAGGGAAGAGGTTTTGAGGTCGAGGCGACGGCAGATGGGAAGAAGAGCGTCGACCTCATTCGCCGGTCGCGCCCCGATCTGGTGATTCTCTCGGTCGAGCTCGCAGCCGGTCAAAGCGGGTACATCATCTGCGGAAAGCTGAAGAAGGATGACGCCGACGAATACGTTCCCAAACCGGTCGACCTTCATCTGCTGGTCGAGAAGGTGGGGGCTTTGGTGGGAATGCCGGAGGCCGCCGGCGGAGTCGAAGACACCATGACGCTGGACGACGTCGTCGAAACCGACGACGAGTTACCGGTCGAGGAGATCTCCCTGGACGACGCGACGTTCGAGGGCGATCCCGAGCTCGACATGCTCGATCAGGCCTTTGACGCCAGCACCTCCCAGTCCGACGAGGGGTCAAGTCAAGAGGGACAGGCGGCGCAAGAAGCGGACGAAAGCGAGTCGTCTCCATCGTTCGCCAATGGGGCGGGTCGCAGCGACGGCGCCGACGCGGCGTTGGACGCTCTAGAGTCAGACTCTCTGGCCGAGCCGGCCCAATACGAGGCGCCCGAGGTGAATCATTCCGAACCGGTAAGGCCGGGCCAGGCAGACATGGAGATCCGCTCTCTGCGCGCCCAGCTTTCGGCGCTTCAGCGCTCGTTGGCTGAAGCTCAGAGCCGACAAAACGACGCCGAGGAGCGCGCCCACGACCTCGAGGCGCAACTGCAGAGCTCCAGCGCGGAGCTCGCCGCCGTCGCCTCAACCGGGGCGAAGGGCGACAAGGAGTTCTTTGCCCTTCGCGAGGCCTTGAACCGGAAGGGCAAGGAGGTCCTCCAGCTCAGCACCGGCCTCAAGGACAAGGAGACCGAAATGGTCGAGCTGCGCGACCACGAGGTGAAGCTCGAACAACAGCTTTCCGAGTCCTCGGTCGAGCTTGCCCGGCGCGAGGCGCAGATCAAGGCCATCAACACCCGGACCGAGCAGCTCGCCGGCGAGCGCAAGAAGCTGCAGGAGGATCTAAACGAGACCCGCAACCGCCTGCAGGCGCGCGAGTCCGAGACGGAGGAGTTGCGTTCGCACGTCAACCAGGTTGATGAGACCCTGCGCCAGGCTCAATCGGAGTCGGCTGGCCTGCGCAACCAGTTCGAGGCGCTGCAATCGGCGATGAACGCCGCTCATCGAGAGGCCCAGCACACCCAGACCCGCCTCTCGAGCGAGGCAGACTCCCTCCGCGCCCGGGTGGCAGAGCTGGAGCAGACCGCGGCCAAGCAAGAAGACCGGATGGCCAAGCTGTTCCAAAAGGTCAGGGCCCACGAGAAAGTTCGCGAGAAGACCAAGAAGGCACTGTCGATCGCGCTTCAGCTGCTTGAAGAGCAAGGCTCCCCAGGGGAGGACGAGCCCGCCTCAGCCTGAAGATTTCTACGCCGCAGGCCTTCCCAAGGGCTGCCGCAAGCCGGTCAGCTCTCGCGCTTGGGCGCGTCCTTCTTGTCGTTAATCTTTCTCGCCGCTTGCTGGATGCTGGAGGGAACGTTCCTGTCGCGGGCGAGCTCCTTCACTTCGCTTTCGCGCAGGCCGGCAAGAAACCGCAACGAGATGGCGAGCGGCGTCTTTGGATTTTTCACCAGGGCGACCTTGACCGGGTACTTCTTCGTCCATTCGCGATTGCCGTAGATGATCCGGAGCACTTCGTCCGGGCTCGCGCGGTTGGCCGCCACCCGAAGCACTTCGCCATCGGTGATTCGCGGACTTCGGATCACCGCCACCGCGACCAGTTTGTTGTTGTCGCGAATCAACAAGGAGCGGGCTTCCCGGTTGCCCACGGTGGCGAGCTTGATCTTCTCGGTGATGCTCATCTTCATCACGCGCTGAGACAGGGTGAGCCGCTTCCCCTCCTCCATGGGAGGGGCCGTTTCGTCGGCGAGCTCGAGGTACTCCGACATGATCTCGGCCGCCGTGGGCCCCCGATCGACCGGCTTTTTCAGTGCGTCCGGACCAAAAACACGCAGCCGCGCGTCCTGGATCTGCTGGACATCATCGAGCACCACGCCGCTGCGCACCGCGAAATCGCAGACCCCATCGATCATCGCCCTCGATGCATTGGGGTTACGGCAAAGCTGCCGGATGATGTCTTCGTGCCGCAAAACCCGCAGCTGATTTTGCGCGACGATTTCCGAGATTTTGGAGCTGCACGTGCTTGCCACCTTCGCTACCGCCTCATCGGGGGTGGTGGCATTGAGAATGACCATCTGCGCATACGCCTCGTTGTGCCCGACGAGGTTGAGGAAGTGGGCGAGGACGAGCGCCTTGGTGGACTCGTCCCGCAGCGCGGGAGCCAGAACCCGGTCGGGCAGTCCGGCCGCGGTCTTGGCTGCCGTCTCACGAACACTCGCATCCGAATCAAAAGAGAGTATGAAAAGCGCCCCAAGCATTTCGGAAGGCGCAAGAGGGATCAGCGCCTTGGCCGCCATCATCCGAATGGGCACCGGGGAACCGGGGTCCACATGCTTGCGCATGTTGAGAGGGAGAACCTCCGGAGAGATCGGACAGCGGGCGACCTCGACCGGTGGATCCGCTGGTGCGACGGCTTCAGTCACGCGCCGTGATTCCTTCCGTGGATGATCCGCAAACCTTCCAGGGTCAGAAACTCATCGACTTCGCGGATCGCCTTTGACTCCGAAGCGACGAGGGGAGCCAATCCACCGGTGGCAATCACCTTCACCGCCCCCAGCTCGTTCGACATCCGCTCGCAGATTCCATCCACAAGCCCGACGTATCCAAACAGCAGACCCGATTGGATGGAGTGTACCGTGTTCTTTCCGATGATGTGGGGTGGCTTGACGAGCTCAACCCGAGGCAGCTTCGAAGCGTTCTTGAACAGGGCTTCCATGGAAATGGCGATGCCGGGGCAGATCGCGCCGCCCAGGTATTCCCCCCGCGCGCTCACCGCGTCGAATGTGGTCGCCGTCCCGAAATCGACCACCACCAGGGCTTCGTGGTGCTTGTCGTAAGCGGCCACCGCGTTGACGATGCGATCGGCGCCGACTTCCCGTGGATTGTCGCAGTGGATGGGCATGCCGGTCTTGATGCCCGGACCCACAAACATCGGTTTGCATCGAAAGTAGCGCTCGCCCATCCGCTCGATCGCAAACTGCAGAGGAGGAACCACATTGGAAACGGCAATCGCACTGATCCCGCTCGCCTCGAGCCCGCCCCAGGCGAATAACTGCCGCAAGAGAATGCCGTATTCGTCGTGCGTCCGGCGCGCGTCGGTCTCCAGGCGCCAGTGCTCGAGGAGCTTCTTGCCCTCGAACACCCCGATCACGCTATTGGTATTTCCAACATCAATCGCGAGCAGCATCCCGCTACTCTAATCCGTCTGCGGCCGGCGGCGAACCTGCTCCACGTCCCCGGCGAGGACCCGCTGGTTGCCCCGGTCGGCAGTCTGGATCACCAGGGCGCCGGTCTCGTCGATGTCTACCGCCTTGCCGACCACCTGTTCGTCTCCGGTTCTGACGGCGACGTCCTCTCCGAGTGTCAGACAGAGCTTTCGCCAGGCCTCCCGGATCTTGGCGAAGCCCTCGTCGGCGTGAAGCTCCAGCCACATTTCCAACCGCGCCCAGAGGTCGACGGCAAATTGCGCCCGGCGAACGTTGGCGCCGATTGCCTCAGCCACCGAGGTCGCCTTGACTGCGATCTCCGCGGGAAATTGCGACGCCGGCGCGTTGAGATTGAATCCCATTCCGAGAATCGCGAAGTGGATCCGATCGGGATCGGAGGACAGCTCGGTGAGAATTCCTCCAACCTTCTTGTCGCCGATCATCAGATCGTTGGGCCACTTGATTCCCGCCGGGGCACCCAGACCTCGCAATGCCTCCGCCGCGGCCACCGCCGCGACCAGGGTGATTTCCGGCGCGCGCTGAGGGGGAAGGTCGGGCCGCAGGATCACCGAGAAGTACAGGTTCAATCCCGGGGGAGAGATCCAGGATCGGCCTCGCCGCCCTTTACCTTCAGTCTGTTCTTCGGCAATGACCACCTCTCCGTGCGAGGCGCCATCGTTGGCGATGCGGAAAGCGACCGCGTTGGTGGAAGTGACGCTCTCGCGATAGTGGATCAGTCGGCCGATGTCCCGGGTGTTCAAAAGAGGTGCGAGCTCCAGCGGGGTGATTCGATCGGGCACTTCTACCAACCGATACCCCCGGGCCGGGATCGCCTCGATCCGGTAGCCCTTCTGCCGAAGAGATTCGACGTACTTCCAGACCGCGGTGCGCGACAGGCCGAGCTTGTCCGACAGCGCTTCCCCGGAAATGAAATCGTCTTCGCCATCTGCGAGAAACGCGAGGATGAGCTCTTCGTTTGTCTGTTGAAGTGGCTCGTTCGCCAACGTTTGTCACCTCGTCGAAAAGCGGCTCCAAGAGTACGGGCCCGCTTTCGTCGGGTCAACGATCCGTGCCGGGAATGCGCTTAAGGGCTTCGCGTGCCTCGCGAATAGACCGTGAACTGCTTGAGCTCGAAGACGCTCTGGGGGACCCGTTTACCGCCCGATTCCAGGGTGAGCTCGATCCGCACGATGCCCACCGCCGGAGCGAAAGTCAGCTCATTCACCAGCGTTCTCTGCTCGTCCTTGCGGTTGCGCGACTCGACGCGGATACAATTTTCAAACGTCCCCGCTGGCACGCGGCAGGGAGCACCCAGCTCGGCGATCCGGTAGTGCTCTATCGAAGAGGCAGACACGACGTTGGTCCACGCACTTCCCAGCTGAATCGGATCGCGCAGCAGATAGCGCTTCTGATCCCGCACCCCCAGGCCATCCACGGTGAGTTGCGCGCCCTCGTTGTCGATGTAGTAGCCGTCGCGAACGGCGACGATCTCGACGCTGCGTTCTCGCCGATCGCCGAGGAAATTGGTGTCGTAGGTCCAACGATTCCCGACCGCCAGCGGATAGTAGTCCTGGGCAGAAGCCACCGGCGCCGGCGGAGGCCGAGCTTGAGTTGCGCAAGCGCAGACTCCCAGGGCGACGAAAAGAGGAGCCATCCTTTTCATTGAGAACCTCCAGGGGGTTGCCGGTTGGCTTTGGAGTCGGCTCGTCCAGCCGACCGGGTCTTCGCCCGAAGCTCGTCCAGGGCCTTCTGCGCCGCTGCTCTGACCGCGGGCTGATCGTGTCCCTCGGCGACGGTGTAGAGGTACGCCTCGGCTTCATCGCCGCCGATCTCGCCCAAAGCAAAGATGATCTCGCGGACGAAGCTCGGGTCCTTACCCTTGGCGAGGTCGATCAAGGATGGGACGGCGCCCGCGTTTTTGAGCTCCACCAGGGCGCCAATGGCCCGCCGCACCGCATCCGGATCCGAACCCTGGAGCTTGTCGATCAGCGCACGCTCCACCGCCGGATTTTTCCGAGCGGAAAGCACGCGGACGGCGAACTCCCGAGCTCGAGGGTCCTTGGCCGCCAGATCCTTCACCAGCGCAGGGTCGGACTTCTCGATCGCGGCGAGCTGAAGGTGCGCCAAGCCGACCACCTGATCGAGCGCGGAGGACAATGCCAGGCGCATCGCGCCGCGGCGAGATTGCGGGTCTTCGGACTCAAGCTTCGACTCGCCCACCCCGACGACTTCATAACTTGCGGTTCCGTCCGTCTCTTTGCGACGGATGGTGAGCTGGGCGCCAACCTCGGCGAAGGTGCCTTCCCTGCCCTCCTTCTGAGCTTCGCGGGTGAAAGCAATCTCGAGCCTGAGCCCGATCGGGGCTTCGCCGGAGCTCCGCGCGGAGCCCGACGGCAGATCGAAAGGACCCTGCGACAGCTTGTGCAGGAATAGCTCGTTGACCTGGGCGGGGCCCATGCCCAGCATCGGATTGCCTCGGAGAGTTTCTTCGGCGATGCCCACCTGGCCGACGACGTGCTTCGGCTCTTTGCACGCAGGGGAAACAGCGGCGGCGATGCAGCCAAGGAGAATCCAGCGGATAAGTCGCCTGCCGTTGCCCCTATTGAGGCTCATTCACTGTTCGCGCCGCCGGCGGCGCCTCGTCAGCGGGCGCTTCCGGGGCCGCCGCCGGGGTTTGCGCCTGAGCTGGAGTTGCCGTCGCACCGGCCTCCACTGGACGAGGTCGCTTTCGCCGGCCCCTGCGACTTCTCCGCCGGCGTTTCCGATCGGCGGGCGGCGCGGGAGATGCCCCTTCCGCGCTTGGGACCGCCTTCGCCTCGTCGCCTTCGACGTCGGGAAGATCATCACCAAGGTCTTCCTGCCCAGATTCGCCTGGCTCATCTTCGGCCGCTCCGAGAGCGGTGGATTCACCCGGGGGTCGTTCAATTCCGCCGGAAGCGTCGGCCGCGGCAAGCTCTCCGGGCGGCCTGTCCCGTTCGCCCTCTTCGGACGGCCTGCGCCCCTCGCGCGCCTGTCGCTCCTTGATTCGCTCGTCGCGGCGGCGCCGCGATTCATCTGCCTCGACCTTGGTGGAAGAGAAAAAGGCCTCGTCCACCTCGAAGAGCTCGATCTGACTGGAGGTAACGCCTGATCTTGCCTCGATGAATTTGTCGCCCAGCGCATCGCCCGACCACACCATGGTCAACGAACCATGACTTTGCGCTTCGGCCCGGCCGTCCCCCCGTAGATCGCCTGGAGACACGACGAGCCCGACCTGGGCCGAGTAATGACCCAGGTCGCGACGCAGATCCTGCACCGTCCTGCGATCGACCGGGACAACACCTCGCAGCAACCGGACCGCATAACGCAGATCGACGCTCCCCTCCCGCTTTCTCGCCGTGAGCAGAAGCCCCTCGCGCGAGCGCTTGGCGACCTTCAACTCCCGGAAGCCCAGCGCCTGGAGCACCCTCGCGAAGGCCTTGTGAAGGGACTCGATGTCCAGCTCTGCCACCCGGCGGCGAAGCTCGCGGGCCAGGGTCCGGCGCGAATCCTTCGCCGCGGCCTTGACCGCGGCGTTCCCGACGTCAACCAGCTCCGTCGTGGGAGCGACCACCGACCGCGCGAGCACCGGACGGCCAGCCTCGATCGGGATCCCCAATGCCGCGGCAAACGCGGCTTGCACGTCCGGACGGGGGCTTTCCCCGCCGGAGGCGCGCTCGAGGGCGAGCTCCCCGGTTTCGGTGGAAAGGACGAACTGGGGCCGACGGCCGCTGTCGATGCGACGTTGGTTGTCCTCGAGCAGGGAGGTCAGGATCTGCTCTTTCGTCAGCTCGGTGCTGGCAAGCTCGCGCTCCAGCGCCAGTTGAGCGATCTGCTCAGCCTTCATCGGCTTTTCCGCCTCGCTCAGGATTTCAAGGACGAGCTCGGAAATGGCCGGCCTTCGCTTGCGGCCGCGGAAGTCGTCCTCCTCCTCGTGCTTGCGGCGTCGATCCGCGCGACCGGCGGCGCGCACGTTGTCCACTCGAGCTTCCGGGTGGCGCTCTACCGATCGCAAAGGCGGGAGGGCTTCTTCAGGGTTCAACTCGGGAAGACCCGTCTGGGCCAGCGCCTCGGTGTCTTCGGGAATGGTCCACTCAGCGAGCGCGAAGGTATCCTTCGCGGTGACGATGACCCGCCGATCCCGCGTCCGGCGCGCCATCGCCGCCAGCCGCGAGAGCATGGTCTTGTCGGGAGCCTTGCCAACATGCGACAGCATGTTCTGGGCAATCGATTGTTCCGTAATTTCCAATACGTGCAGCGGACGGCCGGCGCTCTCCAGCACGCGGAGTGCAGCCTCGTAGAACGTCATTCAATATCCAGTTAGATCAGTGGGTTGTACAATCTTCGCCGACTAGGGCCGTGGATGCTATCCACCGGCATCTTGATTCGATTTCGACTAGGCCAGACGTGGAAGGGGGAGCCAGAGGGTCTCCTTCAAGACTCCTTCGGCCTGGATCTCGACGGCGTCGACCTTCTTTCCAAAGCCACGGAAGAATCTCTGGTCGCGGTGGTGCCGGATCTGGTCGACGCGGTCAGCGCGCTCTACCTGGGGGGCGAATCTTTGGCTCAATTGTCCCTCGCCGAGGCTCATCTGGAGATTGGAATGTTCCGCCGCGACGGCGAGGTGGACATCACCGTGATCGACCTCGGAAGACCCGCCCGTCTGGCGCGCGGGCCGATCAAGATCGAATTGCCCGAGCTTGCCACTGCTGCCGTCCAATGCGCACGGACCCTGGCCCGGGATTTATCGGACTGCGCCCCTTCCCTGCGCGGCATCGCTCCCATTCAACGCATGCTGCGACAGATGCATGCGCTCGAACATGGCCCGATGGCATCACCGGCCAACCGGCCTGTCCTCGAGAGTCTGAACTGCCACTCGGGCCCGGCGCATCCGAAATCGTTTGAGTTCGAGCTGATGGATCCAGACAACCTCGTCTGCGCCCTGGGGAGCAGCGGGCGCGGCGCCCTGACCTCCCTGCTCTTCGGGGGCTCGATCGCCTTCCGGACGGACTCAGCGGCTCCGGTTTGGCGGTCGCAAGGACGGCCTTTTCTGGTTGCCCTCGAGATTTCTCGACAGGCCGGCGAGCTGGCGCGCGCGATCGAGCTTCACGAGCGCAGGTTTACGCTCCAACTCGCCGCCACGGGCGCGGCGTTCGATCTGGATCTCGCGGCCGATAAGCTCACCCTGGGATCGTCGGAATCCGGGCTCGCCGGCGCCGAGCTCGCGCGCGAAATGTTCAAGCTAGGACTGGCGATCGCGTACCTGGTTTCATCCCAGAGCAGGAATCAAAAGCGAAACCCCTACGTCGCCGGTCTGGTCGAGCGCTGCCGAGAAGGTCTGGTCCAGCTGAGAGTCCCCGTCGAGCCGAGCCAGGACGGGGTGGCGCGCGCGCGAGCGGAGCGTCTGGTCCCAAGAAAGACGGTCAATCGGGCGGGACGCCTCCGGCGGCTGCGCTTCACCAAGCTGTGGGAAAAGAACCGGCTTGGGGGCGATCAGCCGGGCAGGATCGCCCTCGCTCCGCGGGGGCTGGTGTTCGCATCGGGGACGATGGCCTGTGGGTTCTCACCGCAGGGCGACTTTCTGTTCCGTCGGATCTCGACCCAGGGCGCCGCCGTTTCGCGAGACCATTGGGTGCTGACCGCAAGCCCGGATCAGCTTCAATGCTTCGTCGGTGGCGAAACCAGCGCCCGTTGGATCCGCGATCACGACGGGACGTCCCTCGAGTCGGAGCTGAGGCGAAAAGGCGGCCACCTCATCGCCGTGGCCGGCCATGGCGCGGTGATGTCTTTTAGTCAGCTCACCGGCCGGGAAATGTGGCGCTTCACCCCGAGCCGGAGCCGACTCCTCTTCCTCACCATCCAGGGCCACCGGGCGCTGCTCGCGGCCGATTCGGGACATCTGTATGGCCTCGATCTGCACGATGGACAGGTGCGCTATCGATTGAACGCCGCGCTGCCCTTCATCGGCCCGCCGATCGCCTGGGGAAAGAAGGCGCTGGCGATGGTCGGCCGGCGCGACCGCTTTTCCCTCCTGGCGATGGACGCCCACCGGGGCACCGTCGACTGGAGATGCGAGTTGGACTTAACCTCGATGAGCGCGCCGGTGACGCAGCGGAACCGGGTCTTTGTCGCCGGAGAGCGCGTTGGGGACGGAGCTCTTCTCTGTCTCGGGGTCAAGGGCCAGGCGCTCTGGGAACGGCGGCTCCACCTCGGCCGCGGACCCTTCTCGCTCTTGACGGTCGGCCAACGGGTGATCGCCTGCTCCCCTCGGGGCGGCGCGGTCTGCTTTGGGAGCGACGGTCAAATCGAATGGCGACTGGGCGCCCTCGAAAGCGAATTGCTCTGGCCGTGCGCACCGGTGTTTGCCCGAGGAGTCGCGTTCATCCCGGGCGAGAGCGTTCGCGGGGTGGACGTGCACTCGGGCGAGGTACTGGGCGAGGTTCGCTCGGGAATAGGACTGTGCGACCTCAAGGCCGACTCGAAATTGAATCTCTACCTGTTGGACGAGGACGGAACGCTGGGCGGGTACCGACTCGCCTCGCATTTCGCGATCGTATCCGGCACCGTTTCGCCGGCACCTTAGCAGAGCCTTGTTGAAAACACCTGCTCGGGGCGGCGCTACTTTCGGGAGCTGACCGAGGCCTTGGCTCCTGCCCCTGCCTGAGGATCGATATCCTCCGCGGGCCGAATCGCTTCCTCCGCATTCTCCCACTTCTCTCCGGGGTTCAGCTTCCATTGTGCCGGCGCATCCATCTTCCAGGTGAATTGGGCCGCCACTTCGCCACCGCTTGGCGAGCGGGAGACCACCTGGAAAACGATGTCTATTTTCGCGACTTCCGCGGGAATCAAGTCCATCGAGTAATAGCCAAGCACCATTTGGGGCGGGAATTCCCGGATGTATTTTTCGGGATAGTCGACCTTCATCGCCGGATCCCCCGTGGCGGTCATCTCGCCGACCAATTTGGCCTTGTCGTCATACAACTTCCAGATCACGTTGAATGCCGCGCTGGTGGTCACCTTTTTCCTGACGACCGCGGTGATTCCGTTCGCCGCGGTGCCCTCATCCCGGATCTCACGCTGCGCGCCCCAGAGCGCGATCCCCAGCTTCACCTCGGGTTTGCTCTGTCCCGGGGAAACGGACACCGACGCGACGTCCAGTCGCATGCCCTTGTCCGTCGCAGAGAAGACGGGTGAATAGGTCCCGCTTCGAAGCTCATCGAAGAATTTCTTGGTGTAGTCGTAGTGCGCCTTCCTCTGGGCGTATTCCTTCGGACTCTCCGCCCGCTTCGAAAGGTCATTGAGGTAGTCATCGAATTTCCGGTTCCCGTGGAAACGAGACAGGTGCTCATTGATTTCCCGGAAGTACCAACGCAGAAAGCCGTTGACCTCCTCTTTGTATGCCTTCTCGTCAGGGTTCGATCTGATCCATCCGACGCGCTCGAGATAATCCTTTTGAACGCGGGCGAGACTGAGCTCGCGATCCGCTTCCAGCACGCTGGCCTTGTACCGGGAAGTACCGGTCACGACCGCAGCCGTAAAAACGATCAAGGCCACGAAAACTCCCAGGTACCGATTCATTTCGCCGCTCCTTTTGCTTCAATGGGGTGCAGACCCAAACTTGATCAGGCCGAGCCTGACCGCTTCGCGGACCGCCGAGCCGCACTGATGTGTTTCCTTCTCGAATTGCTCCCGGGTACCTCCATGGGACGCGATCTGAACAACCTGTAGGAGCTCCTCCGTCAGCCCGATGAGCTCGATTCGATCCCCCCGTGGGCGTATCGCCACCGGCCACGGTGTGGAAGGCGCGCGGCGCGCCACCTGACGGATGCTTTCCAAACCAGAATAGTCGACCTCGCCAGTCACCCAAGCACGGCGCGAAAGATGGGTCTTCACGGCGGGGGCGGCAAAAAGGAACTCTGACATGTTCACCGGGAATGTCTTCACGGTCAAACCGTCCGCCAATGCCACCTCGCCCGATGTGGGAGAAGGGCTCACCGGCGCCGCGTTGACCCAGGTTTCGAAACTGCCGAGGGCTACTCCGCGCGCATTGCCTCCACCGGGTCCAGGCGAGCCGCGCGCGCCGCGGGATAGATTCCAAACACCAGCCCCACCCCGGAGCTCATCAGCAAGGAGACGCCCACCGCCCAGGCGGGGACCGAGGTGGGAAAATCGAGCATCCATCGGCCGAGAAAGGCCAGTGAGAATCCAAGGACGATCCCAATCACGCCCCCCACCAGCGACAAGGCGACCGCTTCGGTGGCGAATTGACCGAGGATGCGACGTCGCTTGGCCCCGAGCGCCTTGCGAATCCCGATCTCCCGGGTCCTTTCGGTGACCGAGACCAACATGATGTTCAGAATTCCGATTCCGCCCACGATCAGCGAGAGGATGCATACGCCAAAGCTCGCCGCGGTGATCACCTGCGAGAGGCTGTTGAAGCTCCGGGTCACCGAGTCGTTGGTGAAGATTTCAAAGTTGCTTTCCTCGTTGGGGGCGACATGCCGGCGCCGGCGCAAAAGATTGACCACCTCGTCCTGTGCCTTGCCGACCAGGCCCGCTTCCTTCGCCTGAACACTGATGTTGACCGACCGGTTCCGGCCGAAGATCACCTGGAACGCGCTCAGCGGAATGACCACCCGATTGTCCTGACTGGCCAACCCGAGCATGCTGCCGCGGCGTTGCAGCAGGCCGATCACGGTGAAGGGCCGTCCCCTGATCCGGACCGTTTGATTGATCGGATCCATGTCCGGGAAGAGCCGATCCGCGACGTCCAGTCCGAGCACCACCACCCCGCGGCCATCGACCTGCTCCGGATCGCTGAACGATCGACCGGCGGCGATCCCCCAGCCGTTCGTTTGAACCCATTCGGGAGTCGCCCCCCAGACGAACACGCTTGGCTGGGTTTCTTTCGACGCGGTGGAGATCTTCTGACCGTTCTCGCCTTGTTCCCCCGCGGCGGTGAGCACCGAGGGACAGTTCGCCAAGATCGCGTCGCGATCGGCCATCGTCAAATTGGGGCGCCGCGCGTACTTGTTCCAATCGAATCGCCCGAATCCCACCGGCCACTTCTGTACCTGGAAGGCGTCCGCGCCGAGTTGCGATAGATCCCGATTTACTTTGAGGCGAAGGCCCTCGATCATCGCCATCATCGAAACCACCGTGGCCACTCCGATCACGATCCCGAGCAAGGTGAGCAGCGATCGGAGCGGATTCGCCCAGAAAGTACCCAGCGCCAGACGGCAGTTGTCCCAGAATGCGCGCATCGGGCTACTCGTATCGAAGAGCTTCAACCGGATCCAGGTTGGCGGCGCGAGCGGCCGGCCAGATCCCGAAGAGCAGCCCAACGATCGCGGCGAACGAAACACCGAGCACCACGGTCAAGGGATCGACCGTGGCGGCGAGCGGGGTGATCTCCGAGACCAGCTTGGCGCCGGACAGCCCGACAATCGTTCCCAGCAAACCGCCGATTCCTGAAACCGCAGCGGCCTCCATCAAGAATTGCAAAACGATCGTCCGCTTCCGGGCTCCCAGCGCCCGGCGGATGCCAATCTCCCGAGTGCGCTCCCGCACCGAGACCAGCATGATGTTCATGATTCCGATTCCACCGACGAGCATCGTGATCAGTCCGATCCCGATCGCCACGCTGTACAAGGCGCTGGTGAGCTGTCGGTAGGTGGCGGCGAGCTGCTCCGGGCGATTGATGGTGAAGTCGTCCGGCCGGTCCGCAGGCGTATTCCGAGCGCGCCGCAGGATTCCGACCAGCTGATCCTCGGCCGGATCGATGTCCTGCGACCGCGCGACACCGACGCCAATCGAAAAGCCCCTCCTCTTGCCGAAGTACGCCCAAAAGGTCTTGAACGGGATCATCACCCTCAGATCCTGGCTCTCCCCGAGGATCTTGCCCCGCCGGGCGAGAACGCCGATCACCCGAAAGGGTCGGTTCTCGATCCGGACGGACGCGCCCAGCGGATCGGAGTTGGGGAATAGCCGATCGACGAGATCCATTCCGAGCACCACCACCGAGCGCCTGTTCTCGTCGTCGGTCTCGTTCAAAAAGCGGCCCGAAGAAAGCTCCCATCCGGTCACCGAAAGGTAGTCCTCCCGGGTCCCGAGCACGCCGACGAGGGAGATCTGATCGCTCAGGAAACTGACGTCCGATACCCGGAAAACGACGGGAGCAACCGCGGTGGCGTAGGTCGATTGGGCCCGGATCATTTCCATCTGTTCGATCGTGAAGTCCTTCCGGTTCCGGTACTGCCACCAATCCCCCTTGATCACCCAGGGGAACTTGGAGACGTAGAGCGACGATGATCCGATCGTCGCCATCTGGTTCGCAAAGGACGTGTTCAAGCCCTGAATGATCCCGATGATCGCCAGCAGCGTCGCCACGCCGATCCCAATGCCCACCGTGGTGAGCACGGTGCGCAGCCGATTGGCCCGCAGGGAGAAGAGGGCCATTCGCAAACCCTCGAGGATGTCGATCCGGAATCTCATCAGATGGAGAGCACCTGGGCGGGTTTGCGGGCGGACCCATTCATCGCCACCTCGTGACCGGCTCCATCGGCGACGATCTTCCCATCGCTGATCCGGATCGCGCGGGGACACCGCGCCGCCAGCTTCGGTTCGTGGGTGACGAGGCAAATGGTGTGCCCAGCCTCATGCAGCTTTTCGAACAGGCGCATGATCTCTTCGCCGGTGGCGGAATCCAGGTTTCCGGTGGGCTCGTCCGCGAGGAGCAGCGAGGGTTCGGTGACCAGGGCCCGAGCGATCGCCACCCGCTGTCGCTGGCCTCCGGAGAGCTCGTTGGGCCGGTGCTTCATCCGGTCCGCCAGTTGCACCTTCTCCAGCGCATGCCGCGCACGCTCATGGCGGTCCTTGGCCGTCAGCCCGCGATAGACCAACGGAAGCTCCACATTTGCCAGCGCCGTATCCCGTGGCAGGAGTTGGAAAGTCTGGAAGACGAAGCCGATCTCCTGATTGCGGATGTCCGCCAGCTCATCGTCCGCCAGGCGCGACACATCCTTTCCGTTGAGCAGATATTGCCCGCTGGTCGGCGTGTCCAGGCAGCCGATCACGTTCATCAGGGTGCTTTTCCCGGAGCCGGACTGGCCGACGATGGCCACCCATTCACCTTTAGCGACGGCAAAACTTACCCCGCGAAGAGCGCGAACCTCCTCCGTTCCCACCTGGTAGTGCCGCGTGATGTCCGTCAACGTGATCAGCATGAAATGGTGTTGCTCCCTTGGGCGCGCTGCTTTAGCTGCGAGTCCGCGTGAAGCCCCCTTTGCCCTTCGCCTTCATCTCTTCGACCCGATCCCCTTCTTTCAGATCCTTGGACAGCGTCCGGTACGGGCCCTCGACGATCTTGTCGCCTTCCTGCAGACCCTCCACAATCTCCATCTCGGTGTCCGAGGCGATCCCCGTCCGCACGCGCCGCGGTCGCGCCTTGCCTTCCCCGTCCACCACGAAGACGACCTTGGCGAGGGTCTCGGTGCGTTTCTTCGCGGAGAGGCGAGTCGTCGTACCCTCGATTGGGGCAGGAATGTCGCCCAGATTCTTGTCCGAGCGAACGGTGACCGCCTGAATCGGTACGATGACCGCGTCGTTGCGCATTTCCGCGGCGATGCGAACCTCCGCGCTCATTCCCGGCATCACGCCCGGCGGTCGGGTGGTCAGCGCCACCTTGATCGGAAACGTCGTTACCTCCTGCTCCGTCCCCGGATTCTTGATCAACGCCTTCTGAGCAATTTCGGTGACCACGCCCTCGAATGTCTGACCCTCCAGGGCATCCACCGAAATATCCGCCTTCTGGCCCTGCTTCAGATACACGACCTCGTGCTCGCCCACTTCGATCTTCACTTCCATCGAATTGAGGGCGGCTAGGGTCATCACCACGTCTTCCGAGAAATCGGAACCGCGAACGCGTTCACCGACTTCCCGATTCTTTTCAATCACGTTGCCATCGATCGGCGAGATCAGCGTGGTCTTTGACAGATTGGTCTGTGCTTCCTCGTACGCCGCGGCCGCCTGCGCGTGCCGCTCCCTGGCCGAAGCGAGTCGGGCGATCGCCCCATCGCGATCCGCCTTTACTTTGTCCAGCTCCGCGCTCGAGGCGAGTCCCTTTTTCACCAGGCCCTCGACGCGCGCGTAGTCTGCGGTCGACCGCTCCACTTCCACTTGAGTCACCTGGGCGTCGGCGCGGGTGGCACTTTGGGCGGCGAGCGCCTGTTTCGATGCAGCCTCGAACCGTTTGCGATCGATCTGGCCGAGGATCTGTCCCTTGGTGACGCGATCGCCGTCCTTGATCAGCAGCTGGATCAAATCGCCGGAGAGATTGGAGGAGATCTTCACCGTGGTGACCGCCTCCACCTTTCCTGCTCCGGTGATCGTCCGGCTGATGTTCCCTTTTTTTGCGGTGGCGAATTGAACCTCCACCGAGGGCGGTGGTCGCTGACGCAACCCGCCCACGGTGATCGCCGCAATGCCGAGGAACAAGACCACCGCGATTACCGATTTCCACCAAGTCATCGCCGCTCCTAGGGAAAGCCACCCATCGTCCGCGCCAGGGCCTCCCGGGCCACTTCCAAATCGATCCGGCTTTGCAGCAAGGACAAATCCGCCTGGGTCAGCTTGAGCTGGGCGTCGCGAACTTCAAGCGTGTTCGCCAACCCGGCATTGAACCGCTCCTGAGC
>WNFF01000926.1_pt1 | contig 25885 bp, 19 predicted proteins | sample 5400441 | NCBI WGS metagenome assembly WNFF01 (sample SAMN13153345, study PRJNA577476) | soil metagenome | isolation source: 120 cm saprolite under Douglas fir tree site 2 hole 3 replicate 1 | place: USA:California | collected 2015-04-18
GCCGTTATTCACGCCGCCTACTGGGAGAGTCGCGGCAGACGAAAACGTGTAGCCGCTCTTTGTTCCACTGCTCAAAACGGGGTCGATTAAGCATGCATTGGTCGAAAGCGCCGTACACGGAGAGAGTAATCCTCCCAGAGTCGCCAATGTTGCCGCGTAGCCGAGGCCGTAAGTGGAGGAATACGTCACTTGCGCCGTGTTGACGGTGCGGATCGAACCCACAGCGGATGCTTCGTTCGCTGCCATTTTCGACCTGAGGAGGTTCGGAATGGCGATGGCCGCGATGATCAAAATGATCGCCACGACGATCAGCAACTCGATAAGAGAGAAACCCTTTTGCCTTTTCATGCTATCTCCTTGAGAAATTCGATAGTACCAGCGCACGCCCTGTATGATGCAAGCCTGCGACCAATTTCGCCGTTAGGTCGCAGAGAGTTTGTAGAATTGCAACTCATTGTAAGAACAGGAGTTATGTGGAATTCCTACAACTGGGAGCGCCAGATTTTAGCCTTGAGAGGCAAATCTGACGCAGAGTTTGACGTTTTTTGTCCATTTGAGAGGGCAGAAAGGGTCACCTCCGGCAGTCTGGTCGGACTGATCTCACGGCTCCGTCCGGCTAAGAAAACTCACAGATTATGCTTCTTGGCGTAATGCCGGAAAGAACGATAGCTGATGTTAAGCAGCTCGGATGCACGGGTCCGAACGCCCTCGGCTTTAGCCAGTGCCCCTTGCAGATAGCGGCGCTCCGCTTCAGCAATTTGTTTCTCGAAATCGATACCCTCTGCCGGGAATTCAGCCAATGGGCCTCCCACCGAACCACCGAGAGTTGAGTCGGAATAGCCGGCAATACGATCGGGCAGAACACGGACCGAGACTTCTCTGCCGGTTTCGAGTGCCACCGCACGTTCCATGGTGTTCTCAAGTTCACGGACGTTCCCCGGCCAACCGTAAGCCTCGAGGCGCGTCATGGCCTCCGGCAAAATGCCTTCGATGGGTTTTTCCATGGTCGTTCGAAAGCGCTCGAGGAAGTGGCGCGCCAGCAGCGGAATATCCTCGCGGCGTTCCCGGAGCGAGGGAACCTGTATGGGGATCACGCTGAGACGATAGTACAAATCTTCGCGGAAACGGCCCTCGGCGATTTCCTTTTCGAATTCCTTGTTTGTAGCGGCAATGATGCGCACATCTACGTCCGCTTCTTCTGTGCTGCCGATCGGGCGGACCTTGCCTTCCTGCAAGACGCGGTAGAGCTTCACCTGCATGGTGAGGCTCATATTGCCAATCTCATCAAGGAAAAGCGTGCCGCCATGGGCCGCCTGGAAAAGGCCTTGCCGGTTTTCGTTAGCGCCGGTGAACGCTCCCTTCATGTAACCGAAAAGTTCGGACTCCAGGAGCGTCTCCGGGAACGCACCGCAGTTAATGGTGATGAAGGGGGCCTGGGCCCGAACACTGTTCTCATGAATGGCGCGGGCCACCAGTTCCTTGCCAGTCCCGCTCTCCCCGGTGATGAGAACACGGCTCGTTTGAGGGGCAACGGTTTGAATCATGTCGAAGATCGCGCGCATCTTCGGGCTCTGTCCGATGATGTTGTCCAGGCCCGTTAGGCGGCGTATCTCCCGCCGCAAGTAACCGGCTTCCTTCTTCCATTTTAAGTTCTCGGAAACTTCATGAACCGCCTGCCGTAATTGATCGACCAGCGAATCTCCCTTCACGACGTAGCGGTCAGCGCCGGAGTTGAGTGCCGCGATGGCGGTGTCCAGGGCTGGGAGCGCGGTCATCAGAAGAAAAAAAGATCCCGGGGCAATTTCCTTGGCGAATTTGAGAAGGTCGACTCCACTCTCGCCGGGCATTCGAACGTCAGAAATGATGATGTCGAAGATCTGTGATTCCAGCTTGCGCCTGGCGGCTTCCACGCTATGCACCACTTCAACGCGGTGACCTTCCTTGCGGAAGGTGATCTCCAGCAACTCGCCGATGGATCTCTCGTCGTCGACGACGAGAATATGGGGCATTTCACGCCCCGTTTCCTTCACTGCGGTTTTCGTTCCTTGCATAGCGCCTCACGCAACTCGCGGCAATTCAACGATAAACTCCGCGCCGCGGTCTTTTTCCGAAATCACGCTGATCCTGCCACTGTGGGCCTGCACGATCTGATAGACGATGGAGAGCCCCAGGCCCGTGCCGCCTTCAAAACCCGACTGAAGAGGCTCAAAAATCTTAGCTCGCTGCCTGGGATCGAGGCCGATGCCGGTGTCACGGAACGCGATGCGCAACCAGAACGGGTGCGGTTCGAGCTTTACGGTGAGGGTGCCGCCGTCCGGCATCGCCCGCAGGGCGTTATCGCAGAGATTCCAGAAGACTTGCTTGATTTTGTCGGTATCCACGCGGGCACGCATCTGGTGCCCGTTAAACGCGCGCTGAATCCGGTACTTGGCCCCAATTTCAGGCTTTTTCTCCATCAGCATCAGGGTTTCATCCAAGAGACTGCGGACGTCCGCTTCCTGAAATTCATAGCTTTTTTCCCTGGAATAATTGAGGAAGTCGGTGATGATATTGTTCAGCCTCTCGGATTCCCTGCTGACAATATTGACCAGATGCTTCTCGTCTTCCTCGAGCGGAACGAGCCGTGCAAGTTCCTTCACGGCGCCGGCCATGGCCGTGAGCGGCTGCCGAATTTCATGGGCGATAGCGGCGGAGAGGCGGCCCAAGGCAGCCATACGTTCCTTGGTCGCTACTTCCTGCTCCAGCCGGCGCAACTCGGTCAGGTCCTGAAAGTTGAAGACATAGCCGCTGCGGGTCGCGTCGCGAGTGCGCAGAGGAGAAATACTGATTCCCAGATAGCGCCGCTCGCCAGCGGGTGTGCGGAAGTCTATCTCTTTTCGAAGCGAGAGCCTTTCCGCGTTGGCGTACTGGCCGGGCAGCCAGAAATCCTCGTTCAAATCCTGCAGTTTCTTGCCGTGCAGATCGGAGAAGCGGAGTCCGAGAATTTCCTCGCCTGTGCGATTCAACAGCAAGATACGGCCGCCGAGGTCCGTGGTGATGAGTCCGCCGCGCATCGAGTGAATGATGTCTTCCGTGAAATCCTGCAGGCTGAGAAGCTCTTCGCGCTTCTCCTCCAGCTCCCGCCCTTTGCTGCGAAGCGACTGGGCGAGCAGACTGGCCAGATAGGTGACGGCCAGAAAACCGAGAAGGTTGATGACCAGCCAGGTGCGCAGGCTCTCGGGAGTCGGCGGGCTCGAGTAAGTGGGAGGAATTCTCCCGGTGTAGGAAAGAAAGGTCATGCCAGCAAGGAGGATGAAGCAGGCCGAGGTGATCAAGAAGGCGATTCTGCGAGAGAACAAAATGCTCGCGACGATAATCACCAGCAAGTAGAGGGAGATGAAATAACTCTCTTGCAGGCCAGTGGAATAGACCAGCAACGAAATCATCAGCACATCGCCGGCAACCTGCAGCCCGCCGTGCCAGCGCGCGCCGGGAACCCAGCGCAGGAGAATGAGGTGAAGAATTCCGAGGGTTATCCAGAAGATGAAAAGAGGAAGAAAGAAGCGATTGGCGCCCAAATTCCCGACGTACTGCGGCCAAACTACTCCGACGGTCAGGATGAGAGTGATCGTGAGCAGGCGAACACGAGTCAGCCAGTCCAGCCATTCCCTTGTCGCGAAGCTTTTGTCCATGGCTTGTCCGCGCCTATGCTTCGGCCGCCGGAACCCCCGGGTTCGGGCAGAAAAGCGAAGGGCAAAGTTTCTTGCAATGCCCTTCGCGAAGGGGCCAATGCCGAGCGGACGGAGGCCCGATTAGTGCGCGCTGCTCAGCTTGCCGATCAGCGAGAACAACGGCAAGTACATGGAAATGACCACGCCGCCGACCACCACGCCGAGAAAAACGATCATGATGGGTTCGAGAGCAGTCAGCAAGTCCTTCACTGCCGCGTCCACTTCTTCTTCATAGAAATCGGCGATCTTCTGGAGCATGGCGTCCATGGCGCCCGTCTGTTCGCCGACGGCAATCATCTGCGTCACCATGCCCGGGAAGACTTCGGAATCTCTCAGTGGTTCCGTGAGCGACTTGCCTTCCTCGAGCGATTTTCTTACCTGTTGCAAAGCCCTCTCGACGACCGCGTTTCCAGCGGTCCTCGCGGTGATGTCGAGTCCTTCCAGGATGGGTACGCCGCTGGAGATCAGCGTTCCGAGCGTTCGAGTAAACCGGGCCACGGCGATCTTTCTCATCAACACGCCAAGGACGGGAAGTTTAAGGACGATGGTGTCGAGAACGAAGCGGCCTTGCTTCGTGCCATACCAGACTTTCAATCCAAAGATGCCGGCCCCGAGGGCCACGAGGATCAAAAGGCCAAAAATACTGCCGATGAAATTGCTCAACCCGATGACGATTTTCGTGGCCAAAGGAAGATCAACGCCAAGTCCCGCGAACAACGTGGCGAAAATCGGCACGACTTTCCAGAGCAGCAATGTGATGACACCGCCGGCCACGGTCAAAACACCGACCGGATAAACAAGTGCCGATTTGACGGCCCGCTGCAGCTTGACGTTCTTTTCGATGTAGGTCGAAAGGCGCTGCAGAATGGTGTCGAGAATACCGCCGGTTTCGCCCGCTTCGACCATGTTCACGTACAAAGCGTCGAAGACTTTCGGCGAGGTTCGCATCGCAGCGGAAAGCGTCGCGCCCCCTTCCACCTGACCGCGCGTGCCGATCAGGACCTTTTGAAAGAATTTGTTCTCCTGCTGACTCGCCAGAATCTCGAGACACTGCACGAGAGGCAGACCGGCGTCGATCATGACCGAGAACTGGCGCGTGAAGATCGCGAGTTCCTTGGCCTTCACGCCACCGCCGAATTGGGGCATATTGAATTCCTTGCCCTTCTCGGTCATTTTGGTGGCAGTGATCTGCTGGCGCTTCAGCAGGTTCGCCAGTTCCGTCTTGTTGGATGCGGTCATGACACCGCTGACGCTGGCGCCGGCGCGGCTGGTTCCCTGATATTTGTAATCCGGCATGTTATTTCCTCCTAAGTCCTTCCATAGTTCCGGCCTGTGGCCGTTCCGAAGTCAAAATCTCCTAGCGCTTGCTGGACACGGGAGTTTTGGCCCCGGCTCCAGAAGTAGAAACTCCACGGTTGATCATGTCCTGCAATTCATCGGGATTCGAGGAACGTGAAATCGCCATATCGAGAGTAATGGTCTTTGCAAAGTACGCATTGGCCAGGCCCTGGTTGAAGGTCTGCATGCCCGTCTGGCCTGTGCCGGTCTGCATGGCGGAGTAGATCTGATGAATCTTGTCTTCGCGGACCAGGTTACGGATCGCGGGAGTAGGAATAAGAACTTCCATGATCATGGCACGGCCACGTCCGTCAGACCGTGGGAGAAGCGCCTGGCAAAGAATACCTTCGAGCACCATGGAGAGCTGCGCGCGGATCTGCGGCTGCTGGTGCGAAGGGAAGACGTCAATAATACGGTTGATGGTGGAGGATGCGGAATTCGTGTGCAGAGTGGCAAAGGTCAAGTGGCCGGTTTCGGCGATGCGCAGCGCGGATTCGATGGTTTCGAGGTCGCGCATTTCACCGATGAGAACGACATCAGGGTCCTCGCGGAGTGCTGCGCGGAGTGAATTCGCGAACGAATGCGTGTCGGCATGAATTTCGCGCTGATTGACGAGGCACTTCTTGTGGTTATGAAGAAACTCGATAGGGTCCTCGATGGTGATCATGTGCTCTTCGCGTTCGCTGTTGATTTTGTCCAGCATGGCGGCGAGCGTGGTGGACTTACCGGAACCGGTTGGGCCGGTGACGAGCACGAGCCCGCGAGGCTTGTCGCAGAGCCCCTTGACGACCAGAGGCAAGCCCAAGGCATCAAACCCTTTGATTTCCCAGGGAATCGTGCGGAAGACCGCGCCAACCGCGCCGCGTTGATTGAAGCAATTGCCGCGGAAGCGCGCCAGGTTCTTCAAACCAAACGAGAAGTCCAACTCCAAGTTTTCCTCGAAGCGATGTTTCTGGGCATCTGTGAGCACGCTGTACGCGAGGGATTTCGTGTCCGCTGCCGTGAGCGGCGGCATGTCCAGCGGGCGAAGCTTTCCGTGAACGCGTACACGCGGCGCGCTGTTCGTGGTGATGTGGAGGTCGCTGCCTCCCATCTCGATCATCTTCTTCAGCAATTCACTCAGCGTGATTCCAGCCATCGATCACCTTCAATTCTAGAAAACCGTTTCGCGCAGGACTTCTTCCATGGTGGTCTGTCCTAAGGCCACCTTGATCAGGCCGCTGCGCCGGAGCGTGATCATCCCCTGCTCGATCGCCTTCTTCTTGAGCTCCAGGGCCGAAGCACCAACGAGGATTAATTCGCGGAGCTCGTCGTTAATTTCCATGACTTCGTAGAGACCCGTGCGGCCCTTATAGCCGCGCTTGTTGCAGGTAGTACAGCCCTTGCCGTGGTAAATCTTGGTGGTCTTTACTTCTTCCGGCGTGTATCCCGCATCAATGAGCGCCTGCTGCGGGACATCCAACTCTTCCTTGCAATTCGAACAAATACGGCGCACGAGGCGCTGCGCGCAAATCAAGTTCAGCGACGTGGCCACCAGGAAGGGCTCGATGCCCATGTTCATCAAACGGCTGATGGTGGAGGGCGCATCGTTGGTGTGGAGCGTGGACAAAACCAAGTGGCCGGTGAGCGCGGCCTTGACGCCGATCTCCGCCGTTTCAAAGTCGCGAATCTCGCCCACGAGGATGATGTTGGGATCCTGACGAAGGAAGGCGCGAAGGGCGGCGGCGAAGTTCAAGCCGATCTGTTCCTTCATCTGAACTTGGTTGATGCCGTTCAACTGGAACTCGACGGGATCTTCCGCAGTCATGATATTGGTATCAACGGTATTCAACGTCGCAACCGAGGAATACAAGGTGTTCGTCTTACCTGAACCGGTTGGGCCGGTGACCAACACCATGCCGTAGGGCTTCAAAATGCTGCGTTCGAATTTCTTGAGCGACTCCGGCTCAAAGCCCAGCTTGGTCATATCCAGCCGGAGGTTTTCCTTGTCCAGCAAGCGCATGACAACCTTTTCGCCGTACAAGGTCGGGACGGTCGAAACGCGGAAGTCGAGTTCCTTTTTCTTGCCTTCGGCCTTGTACTTGATCATGATGCGGCCGTCTTGCGGCAAGCGCTTTTCCGCGATGTCGAGTTTCGCCATAATCTTCAAGCGGCTAGTAATCGCGTCCTTCAGGCGCAGGGGCGGGGTCATCACCGTGGAGAGTTGTCCGTCAATGCGGAACCGCACGCGCATCTCGAGTTCGTACGGCTCGATATGAATATCGCTGGCTCCGCGCTTCACGGAATCCGTCAGAATCAGGTTGACGAGTTTGATGATCGGAGCTTCTTCCGCGGCCTTTTCCAGGGACGCGAGGTCCATCTCCGATTCTTCGGCAGCCAGCTCGAGTTCGTTTTCTTCATCGACGAGGTCCTTCATCAAGTTGCTGAGTTCCTCGTGGTTCGATGCCGAGCCGCCGTAGAACCGCGTGATGGCATCGCCGATGGCTGATTCGGATGCCACGACCGGCTCGACGTTGAATCCCGTCATGAACTTGATGTCGTCCATGGCGAAAACGTTGGTGGGATCCGTCATTGCGATGGTGAGAACGGAACCAACGCGCGATAGCGGAATCACCTGGTAGCGCGATGCTGTATCTTGCGGGATGAGCTTGATGACGTTGGGATCGATTTCGTAGTACTTCAAATTGATGGAAGGCACGCCGTACTGCCGGGAGAGCACACCGGTGATGTCATCATCGGTGATGAAGCCCATCTTCGTCAGACAGCTTCCCAGCTTGCCTCCATTGGCACGCTGAAACTCCAGCGCTTTTTGGAGCTGGTCCTGCGTGATCAAGCTTTCCTTAACCAGTATTTCGCCCAAACGGACGGACATCCGCAGCACTCCCGACGGGTTTTCACCCAGGGCTTACCTTAACAAATGCTGATGTAGAGAGTATCCAGAATTTGCAGTTCGGTTCTGAAATGGCTAATACCTGACCACAAGGTCAGGTACGATGGAAGGAGTACAGGCAGGAATCTTGACTTGCTTCCGTGCGGCAGCTATCGTGCCTGATAGATGGTTGCGAAGCACAGCCCGGCATTTTCTGCTCATCCCAGCGCATTGCTGACCAAAATTGTCTGTGTGGTTTGCCACAGACGGGGCTTCGCAATTTCGCTCCGCTCCTACTCGCCCAATTTGCCATGAGTCATCTGGACAATCGGCAACGCTGGGGACTGGTTATCGGCGGAATCCTGCTGACGCTGCTGCTCGCTGCAGTTTTCACGTTCGGGTCGCTGACCGCGCCCTTCGAACCGAAGAACTGGCGCGCGGTGCTGGTGCTCTATGCCGTGTCGAGTTTCATTACCGCGGCGTTCCTGGTGTTCGGACTCATCCTCGCGCGTACTGTTCTGCGCCTTTGGGTGGAACGCAGCAGAGAGCAGCTCGGCGCGCGCTTCAAAACGAAGATGGTTGTCGGCGCGATGGCCATTTCGCTCTTGCCCATCATCTTCATGTTCATCGTCAGCTACTCGCTGATCAATCGCAGTTTGCTGCTCTGGTTTCCCAAACCGCTGGAGATTGCTTCAGACGAAACGCAAAAGCTACTGAATGATCTGGGGCGCGCGCAGTTGCCTCGGCTTCGCGGGATGGCCGAACAGGTCCGGGAAGAAGCCATGCAACCGGGCGAGGATTTCTTGCGGCATGCGCTTGCGCGGGGGGCGGACGCCGCCTGGATTCTGGATGCGAATGGCAAGCCGGTCCGCGGAGGAATCGTCTGCGACAAGCAGCCGGAGGATCGCCGCACGATCTGCGAACAGCCTGGAGTTCTTGGAAAGTTTGCACGCTCGCTGCCTAGCGGAGTTGAAATCTGGGCTGCGGATGGAAAAAGTTACTTTGCCGCGCGGGTCCCGATGCTCCCAGCCGGACAGCCGGCAGGATATGTCCTCACGGCGTACCGCACTAGCCCAGGCATCCTTACGAGTCTCGCGGCCATTCAGTCGCAAACCCGCGAATATTACGAGGGAAAACAGGATTTACGCGCGCTGAAGCGGCAGATGCTCCTAATTCTGCTGTTCTTCACAGTGCTGCTGCTGTCTGCCGTGATGTGGGTCGCTCTCTTTCTCGCAAAACAGGTGACCGTGCCTATTCAAGCGCTGGCCGAAGGAACGCGCGAAGTTTCCACGGGCAATTTCGAGTATCAGGTCCCGGAGCAATCGCAAGACGAGCTGGGGGTCCTGGTGCATTCGTTCAACACCATGACCACGCAGTTGCGCGACAGCCGCTCGCAGATCGATCAATTCACGCGAAATCTGCAGCAGGCGGTGCAAGAACTCGAACGGCGGCGGCAGCTCATGGAGACGGTGCTGGAAAATATTCCGACCGGGGTGATTTCGCTGGACTCCACGGGTGCGATTCTTCGCTCGAATAAGTCGGTCACGCGGATGTTCGGCGGCGGGCCCGGTGATTCGTTTTCGCTCGAAAGTATCCTGGGCGGGGATGCCGGGCGCATGGTGCAATCGCTGATGCGCCGGTCGCTGCGCATGGGAGTGGTCTCGCGCGAAATCGAAACAGTTGTTTCGGGACGCGTGTTGCATCTCGCCGTGACCGTGAGCTCGCTTGGCCCTCGCCGTGCCAATTCCGGTTTTGTGCTGGTTCTCGACGATCTGACGGAAATGCTACGCGCCCAGAAGTCAGCAGCGTGGCAGGAAGTGGCGCGCCGCATCGCGCATGAGATCAAGAATCCGCTCACTCCGATTCAACTTTCTGCGCAGCGTCTGTCACGGTTCTTGGATCGCCGGGAGATTTCTCAGACTTCTTCACCGCGAGACTTGGAGCTGACAAATCTGGTTCAGGAATGTTCCCAGCTGATCGAACGGGAAGTTTCTACGCTCGCCGCGCTCGTGAATGAATTCTCGCAATTCGTGCGCTTCCCAACCGCGAAGCTCCTGCCGACGAACGCGAACACCATTATCAACGAAGCGTTGGAGGTATTCTCTGGCCGGCTGGATGGCATCCTGCTCAAGACGACTCTTGCAGAAAATCTCCCGACCGTCCGGGCGGACGGCGCGTTGCTGCGCAGCGTGATCGTGAATCTCATCGACAATGCGGCGGAAGCTCTGGAAAATTCCACCTGCCGCGAAATCGTCGTTTCCACGCGGGCGCATTTGGACGCGGAGACCGTCGAAATCTGCGTTTCCGACACGGGCCACGGCATCTCTCCGGAAGACAAGGACAAACTGTTCCTTCCGCATTTCTCCACCAAGGACCGCGGCACGGGCTTGGGTCTTGCCATCGCCGCCCGCATCGTGGCCGAACACGGCGGAAGCATCCACGTGGAGGACAATCTTCCCGCCGGCTCGCGCTTTCGCGTGGAACTCCCTGTCGCCGAATTGACGCCTGCCTCCGTTGCCGACCACAATGGGACGGACGCCGCTTGATGACCCTCAAACCGCACCTTCTGATTGTGGATGACGAAGCCGGAATCCGCGAATCGCTTTCCGCGATTCTCAAGGAGGAGGGCTACCACGTCGAAGCCGTCGGTTCCGCCGAGGAGGCCTTGGATCGCGCCAGTGCCGGCGATCTGGAAGTCATGCTCCTTGACGTTTGGCTTCCGGGAATGGACGGGCTCGAAGCATTGAGCCGCCTGCAGGCGTCGCCGCGGCCGCCGGCGGTCATCATGATTTCCGGCCACGGCACGATCGAAACTGCCGTACGCGCTACGAAGCTGGGGGCTTTCGATTTCATTGAAAAGCCGCTCTCGCTTGAAAAAATAATTGTTCTCGTTCGCAACGCGGTTCAGCAGCGGCGGCTGGAAGAAGAAAACCAGTTGCTGCGCACCGAACTGGGCCATCGCTATCAGGTGATCGGCAACAGCGTGCCGATGAAGGCGTTGCGCCAGCAGATCGCCGTGACTGCGCCGACGAACGGGCGCGTGCTGATTTATGGCGAGAGCGGCACCGGCAAGGAGCTCGTCGCTCATGCCTTGCACGCCGCAAGCTTGCGCAGCAAGGGGCCCTTCGTGGAAGTGAACTGCGCGGCCATTCCGGAAGAGCTGATCGAATCCGAGCTTTTCGGCCATCTCAAGGGCAGTTTTACGGGCGCCACCGAGGATAAAACGGGGAAATTTCAGAAAGCCGACGGCGGTACGCTCTTCCTGGACGAAATCGGCGACATGAGCCTGCGCACACAATCGAAAGTGCTGCGCGTCCTAGAGGAGCAACGCTTCGAGCGTGTTGGGTCCAACGAAACTTTGCGCGTGGACGTGCGCGTCATCGCCGCAACCAATAAGAATCTCGATCAGGAGATTGCGCGCGGCGCTTTTCGCCAGGATCTTTTCTACCGCCTCAACGTGATTCCTTTTTATGTCCCGCCTTTGCGCGATCGAAGAGAAGATATTCCGACGCTCGCGAGATATTTTCTTAGCGAATTCAGCTCCGCCTACGGCAAGAAAACGCGGGAGCTGAGCGATTCGGCTATGGAAATCCTGCTGCGATATCCCTGGCCGGGAAATGTGCGCGAACTCCGAAACCTGGTGGAGCGGCTGGTGATTGTGCGCCCGCAGCCACGCATCGAGCCGCATCACTTGCCGCCGGAACTCTTTCGTGGCGTGGCCGAAAGTCCCCAGCATCCCTATTCCACGCTGCATGAAGCGCGCAGCGCTTACGAGCGGGAATTTATCCTCCGCAAGCTCCAGGAGCACCGCTGGAACATGACGCAGACGGCCACCGCGCTGGGCCTCGAACGCAGCCATCTCTACCGCAAAATGAAGTCGCTGGGAATCGCTGCGCCGGATTGAAGCGCCGCTGACGACTAGAATTGCCGATGTTGCGCAGGCACGAGTTTCCTACTCTGTTTCGCCCTGATCCTTGCTCAGACCTTCCAGTTGAAAATGCCAATCCAGCTCGCGCACTTTTTGCGGGCTCTCCCGCCAATCGGGCACGACCTTGACAAATAAACCTAGATAAATCTTCGAGTCCAGCAACGCTTCCAGTTCTTTGCGGGCTTCCGTTCCGATTTTCTTCAGCATTTCGCCTTTGTGGCCGATCAATATTTTTTTCTGCGAATCGCGCTCCACGTTCATGACTGCTTCGATCCGCAGCAATTTGGGCGTCTCTTCAAATTTTTCCACGACGACGGCGAGCGCGTAGGGCACTTCGTGGTACATCACCTGCATGGCTTTCTCGCGGATGATTTCCGCGGCAAGAAAACGTTCCGGCTGGTCCGTCACCTGGTCTTCGGGGAAGTGCGGCGCGCCTTCCGGCAATTGCTTCATGATTTCTTTGAGCAGCTCGTCGCAGCCCGCTCCCTTAAGCGCGGAAATCGGCACGATGGCCGAAAACTCAAACGCTTTCGAAAACGAATCGATCAGCGGCAGCAGCTTGGGCTTCGGCAACCGGTCGACCTTGTTCAGCGCAAGAATGGTCTTCCCTCGAAAACGTTTCGCCTTTTCGAACAGCAATTCGTCGGCGTGGGGATGCATGCTGCTTGCGTCCACCATCAGCACCAGGAGATCGATTCCTTCCAGCGCGGCGGCCACTTCCTGCATCATCTGCCGGCCGAGCGCGGAATCCGCTTCGTGCACGCCGGGAGTATCAATGAAAACGATCTGGCCTTCCGGTTTCGTCAGGATGCCCTGAATGCGGTTGCGCGTCGTTTGCGGTTTGGATGTGACGATGGCGATTTTCTGCCCAACCAGCCGGTTCACGAGCGTGGACTTCCCCGCGTTCGGCCGCCCAAGAATGGCGACGAACCCAGATCGGACCGCGGCCTTCTCCGGCTTTTCTTTTTCATCCATGCTTGAACTTTTGCCTTGATTTCAGAAATTCTACCGCTTCGTTGGAGCCGCCTTCATCTGTTTACGGATCCGCACGCGCAGCACTTTTCGCTGGTTCGCTTCCAGCACCTCGAAGCGATGTCCTTCCAGGTCGACCTTGTCGCCCGGCGCGGGAACTTTTCCGGAAGCGTGGCTGAGCAATCCGGCCAGCGTGGTCACTGCCTCATCGGTCTTGTCGCCGAATTTTATTCCGAGCAACTCTTCCACGGTGCCAATCGCCATGCTGCCGCGCATGACCAGGTCGCCATCCGCTTCGCGCACCACGTCCGGCGCCGGCGGTTTCCCGTCGTTTCCGCTCTTGCCTACGATTTCTTCCACCAGGTCTTCGATAGTGGCGATGCCCGCAACGGTTCCGTGCTCGTCAATCACCACGGCGAGAGGCTGGCCCTTCTGCCGCATTTCGCGCAGCAGCTCCGAACCCGCCTTCGTTTCCGGAATAAACAGCGCCGGTTTCGCGAGCTCCCGCACTTTGCGCTTCGGCAAATCCTGATCCGCAACGTGCAAAAGATCCTGCGCGTAGACAACGCCGAAAATATCGTCCAGCGATTTCTCGTAGACCGGTATTTTGTTGAATTTCGTCTCCACCACTCTGGCGTGCAGTTCTTCAAGCGTGGCATCCGCCGGTATCGCCACGATGTCCGGCCGCGGCGTCATCACTTCTCTTACTCGTTTGTCGCTGAATTCCACCACTTGCTCGATCAGGTCCGCTTGCTCCGGCTCGATGATGCCTTCTTCCTCCGCGGCTTCCACCAGGGCTTCGATTCCCTCTTCCGTGCGCTGCTCTTCCGACTTTTCCAATTCGTGTTCGGAGATGCGCGCGAGCGATTCCGCGCCCTCGAGGAAGACACGCACCGGCCAGACGAACCACATCGCGCCGCGAATCAGCGGCAGTAGCGGCAGTAGCCATCGCCCCGTGGTCCGGTAGAGCAGCATGTCGGGAATGAAGTGCATGGCGAAGACCACTTCGAGCACGACGAAGACCGTGATTTGCACAAAGGATTCCCAGGTGCCATGAACGAAGTACACGACGCCCCGCGTCGTTTCCAGCACGAGAAACGCAAGCCAGAAGTGGCCGAGGATGCGGAACGTGCGCCCGCCGCTCTGGCGCCTGATTTTCAGCTTCGGTTCGATTTCCGCCTCGAAGATGTCCAGGTGTTCGTGAACGCGCCCGGTGGTCATGCGGCCAAGTTCGCGGTAGATCAAAGTGAGGTAGGAAAAGATGGGCAGCGTCAGTCCCACCAGGACGACACTTAGGGCGTAGAGCCAGCTCCAGCTCATCACGCCAACCCAAACCGCTTGCGCAGCTCTCGTTCGACGCGGTCCATCTCGCCGCGATCGGTTTCGTGGTCGTAGCCCATCAGGTGTAGGACGCCATGAAGAATCAGCACGCGCAGTTCGGCCGGTAGTGTGCGCCCATGCTTGCGCGCGTAGCGCCGCGCCGTGGCCGGAGCGATGGCAATATCACCCAGAAATTCGCCGGCTTTCCTTCTTTTGTAGGCCCCGCCTTCCGAGGCGGGCCGTCGCGCACCCCCCCGCGCGGCGGCCGGAAACGAAAGCACATCGGTCGGCCCTTCTTTTCTGCGAAACGTTTCGTTCATCCGAGCGATCTCCGCGTCGCTCACCAGGGCAATCGTGACGCCGGATTCCCGGAAACCGAGTTCCCTTTGCAGGCGGCGTAGAAAGTGTTCAAGTGGACGCCGCGCCAGTCGCACGGCTCGCTGCTGGTTCAGAATCATCCCTGCTGAATTTCTTTTTCTCGTTCTTTTCCGGATTCTCGTGCCGGAGTTCCCGCCTTGCCGTTTGCGGCGTTTCCGCCGCGCTGCGCGTGAGTTACATCATACTCTTCATAGGCGCGGATAATCTGCTGCACCAGGTTGTGGCGCACCACGTCCTTCTCGCCAAAATGCAGCACGCCGATACCCTCGATCTTTTCGCATACTTCCAGTGCTTCGATTAGCCCGGACTTTTTCCCCTGTGGCAAATCAATCTGCGTGATGTCGCCGGTGATCACCGCCTTGGAGTTAAAGCCCAGCCGCGTGAGGAACATCTTCATCTGCTCGCTCGTCGTATTTTGCGCTTCGTCGAGAATCACGAACGAATCGTTCAGCGTGCGTCCGCGCATGAACGCCAGCGGCGCAACTTCGATGATTCCCTTTTCCAGAAAGCGCTCCAGCTTGTCCGCGTCCAGCATGTCGTACAGCGCGTCGTACAGCGGCCGCATGTAGGGATCGATTTTTTGTTGCAGCGTACCGGGCAAAAAACCGAGCCGCTCGCCGGCTTCGACGGCGGGGCGGGCCAGGATGATGCGGTTCACTTGCTTGGTCAGCAGCGCGCTCACGGCCATGGCCACAGCAATGTACGTTTTTCCCGTCCCGCCCGGGCCGATGCCGAACATCATGTCGTGTTTCTCGATCTCTTCCATGTAGCGGCGCTGGCTGGCATTCTTCGGCGTCACCTGTTTCTTGCCGAACGAGCGCGTGCGTCCATGCTCGAACATTCCGCGCGGCGATCCGTGCGGCTCGTCAGTGGCCACGCGCATTAGCGATTTCACTTCCGCTGCGGAAAGCGGTCGCCCGTGCCGCGTCAGGTGGTTGTACTCCTCGACGATTTTCACGGCTTGGTCCACGCTGTCCTGCTCGCCTTCGATGGTCAGCCGCGTGTCGTGCAGATGCGTGCGCACGCGCAACGACTCCTCGAGCAAGCGCACGTTTTCATCCAGCGTGCCGAAGAAGGGTTCAATTTGTCCGGAAATGTGAACGGTACGTCGCATCCAATTCGAAGGTTTTCCAGTTACGGGAACCGGGTGGCCGATGGGATTCCTCCTGGTTGTGCGTACCGCTTTGCGGCCTACTCAGGGAGAAACTACTTCCACCCTAACCCAGCCCTCCGTCGAGGTCAAGTTAGCGGTTCGTGACACGAAACGATTGTTCCTAGTTTCTTGGCGCCCCGACTTTCAGCGCTGTTTGTATCGCAGTCTCAGCGAGGGGCGCCATCAACGCGTATCCGGCAGCGTTAGGATGAAGCCCGTCTTCGCTGAATTCTTTCTTGAGCAGACCTTGGTCATCCACAGTTGTAGAAAAATAATCGAGATACACATGTCCGCTCTCCGCCGCGTACTTCTTGATCCACGCATTCAACTCACGAATTTTCTCCGGCGGCCGTTTGATGCGCATGTCTTGCGGGTTGCCTTTCCAATCGTGGCCGTAGTTGCTCACCGGCAGCACCGAAGACAGCACCACACGAATTCCATGAGCACGTGCCAGCTCCGCCATTGAAGCAAGGTTGCCTTCGGTTTCCTCCAATGTTATCGGCCCAGTATTTCCCGCGATATCGTTGGTTCCCGCCAGAATCACCACAACCTGCGGCTGCAGTGCAATCACATCCGAGCGAAAGCGCAGCAGCATCTGCGGCGTCGTTTGCCCGCTGATCCCGCGCCCGATGTAGGGCTTTCCCGGGAAAAATGTACCAAATCGCGGCTGAACCCACATATCCGTGATGGAATCGCCCATGAAAACTACGCGCCGTTGGTCCTTCGCAGGAGCAGTCATCTTTGCGTTTGCGTTGCGATAGTGCTGGAGGTCCGGCCAATCATTCAGCGTGCGAGTTTGTGATTCCATCCGCGCCATGAATGCTGGATCTGGCGCGCAATGCTTCGGGGGCTTGGCCTGCGAATCCGTCTGCGCCTGACCGCGCAGGCAACCACCACTCGCAAGCAGCGCGAGAAGGAGACCAACGGTATTTCTTGCAACAGCTCTCATGATCACCTCACTGCATCGGGACGAAATGCCCGAATTGACGGGCATTAGCTGGCGAACGGTTCTAGTCCGCGGCCACCGCGCGTGTCTTCGCCCACTCGCGAATGGCTTGCACTTCCTCGGCGCGCGTTACGCTGAGCGGCCGCGTGCCCTTAATTTCGGCGATCAGGATTTCCGTGGTGAGCTGCTGCTTCGCGCTGAACGCTGAGTACAAGCCCGCGATGATGGCTTGCTCGATCTCCGCCCCGGAAAATCCGTCGCTCACCGCTGCCAGCTTCACGAGATCGAACGCTCCCGCATCCCGCCCGCGCTTTTTCAAATGCAGTCCGAACAGTGCCGCACGAATCTCCGCATTCGGCAAGTCCACGAAGAAAATCTCGTCGAAACGCCCTTTGCGCAGCATTTCCGGAGGCAGGATGGTGATATTGTTCGACGTGGCCGCGAGGAACACGCCGCTCTCGCGGTCCTGCATCCACGTCAGCAGCGTGGCCAGCAGCCGCTGCGACAATCCCGCGTCCGCGTCCCCACTCGAGCCCGCCGAAGCAAACGCTTTCTCGATCTCATCAATCCACAGCACCATGGGCGCAAGCTTCTGCGCCAGCTCCAGCGCCTTGTGCAAACGCCGTTCGCTCTCGCCAACATATTTGTCATACAGCGCGCCCGCATCCAGCCGCGCCAGCTCGTAGCCCCACTCTCCCGCGACCGCGCGCGCCGCTAAACTTTTTCCGCAGCCCTGCACGCCGGTGATGAGCACGCCTTTCGGCGGCACCAAGCCAAATCGCTGGCCTTCTGTGGTCAGCGCGCTCTTTCTCTTCCCAATCCATTCGCGCAAGCGCCGCAATCCCGCCACATCCGCAAACGACGCGTCGCGCCGCACGGTTTCGATCAGCCCTTCGGTCTTCAATATTTCGTGCTTCGCATCCATCACCGCATCGAGCAATCCGGCATCGGCTTTGCCGCTTGCCATGACGGCTTTGCGCAGCGCGCGCAGCGCTTCTTCTTCGGGCAGGCCCACCAAATTCTTCGCCAGCTGGGTCATCGCTGCGACGTCCAGCGCGATCGGAATGCGTTGCTCGCGATTCAACTCCGCCAGCACCTGTTTGACGCCGGGAAGCAAGTCCTCCATCGCCGGCAAACCCAGGTTGAATGGGACCGCATCGCCATCGAGGTCCGGCGGCAATTGCAGCGAAGCTGCCGTCAGCACGATGGACCGCCGCGCCGTTCGAAACTTCTCGGCCAGTTCGCGCAAACGCCGGCAAATCTTGCCGTCCACGCAGTAGCGCGCAAAATCTTTCAGCAGAAAAATTCCATCGCCCTGAATCAGCGCAATATTCGAAACCGCCTGCTCCGGATTGTCCGTGTTGTACATCGGCGCGCCATGAACTTTCGCGAGCCCCGTCGTGACGCTCCACTCATAGAGCGGTACGCTCAATTCCGTCGCGATGTCCAGCAGCATCACTTCGAGCCGCTCCTCTTCCGGTGTTTCCACGGTGATAATCGGGTGCCGCGAATTGATGAGCAGGCGCAGCTCGTCATGCTTGTTCGGCTGATTCGTTCGCGCGCCTGCTGCGAGCGACGGTTTCAGCGGCTGCGGCGGCACTTGCGCCCCGGAAGGAACTTTCGCTTCGTTTGACAAAGCCCGTAGCCTCGTTTAACGTTAGAAGTTTGAGCGGTACGCAAAAGGAGCAATAGATGGCCCAGGGACAGGCTACCAAAGTTAAGAAGAAGAAAAAGTCGGTTTTGAAGCGGGCGGCGCAATCTCGTCAACGCGCCGAAGTGAACCGCGCCAACCGCACCCGGGTCCGCACGCTTATGCGCCGTCTGCGCACCGCTATCACGGCTGGCGACGCCACTGCCTCGGGCAATCTCCTCCACCCCACGATGTCCGCCATCGACCAGGCCATTACCAAGGGCGTGCTCCACGAAAACACCGGCAACCGCTACAAATCGCGCCTCACCCTCGCCTACAACGGAATCAAATCCAAAGCCGCCAAGTAGGTTCGATTTCTATACACGAGTTCTTGCTGGTTTTTGTGGGACAGGCATTCCTGCCTGTCCTCCTTTTTTTCACAGAGAGCCCGCTGCCCGCAGCTTCCGGCTCCCTTAACGCTGCTGACACATTCCCATTATTCTCAATTCACCCCTACTCAATCTTCTTGTAACCCAACCGCTTCAATCTCTTCCCTGCCCGTTGAAGTCCTCGTCCCCATGTTGAGAAAAGGAGATTGCATGTCCCTGAAGCAAACCGTTTCAAAGACTCTCCACGGTCTGCGCGTTGGATTCATCGCGCTGACCGCATTCCAATTCAGTCTCGGAGGCCCACTCGCAGCTTTGCTGCAGGCCCGCGAGAAAGAAACCACTCGCACTCCCATCAAACACGTCATCGTCATCATCGGCGAGAACCGCACCTTCGATCACGTTTTCGCGACTTATGTGCCAAAGAGCGAGGATTCGGTTTCGAATCTTCTATCCAAGGGAATCATCAAGGCGGACGGCACTCCCGGCCCGCATTTCTCCAAAGCGGCACAGTTCCAAGCCGTAGCGCCGTTCAAAAAGGAATTCTTCATCAGCCTGGACAAGAATGAAAAGGCTCCTTATCAAATCCTTCCGCAGCCGACCCTGAACTTCTCCCCCATTGCAACGATTTTCTCTCCCGGCACTCCGGCAAATTTCTTGCAAGCCATCGAGCCCTCCCTGGACCCTGGCGATGTGAATCTGCTGACCACCGGCGCGGCCACCGGCTTTCCCCAGACTTTTGTTTTGCCTGATCCGGACACGCGCGTCCAGAATTTCAACGTGCTGCCGAACGGGCCCTTCCCCCTTAGAGGGAAAGCTCTCCCCTACGATTCCTACACAGGGGACACCACGCATCGGCTCTTCGAGATGTGGCAACAATCCGATTGCAACATCAAGAACGCCACGCGGCACAACCCCTCGGGCTGCTTGAACGATCTCTATCCTTTCGTCATCACTACCTACACCAACATTCCAGACCCCGCCAACAAGGGCGCCATCGACGACAACGGCGGCGGCAATTCGATGGCCTTCTACGACGTCCAGGCGGGGGATGCCCCGGTCCTGAAACAGCTCGCCGATGAGTTCTCCATGAGTGATAATTTTCATCAATCGTTCATGGGCGGCACGGGCGCCAACCACGTGATGCTCGGCACCGGCGACGCCATCTTCTGGTCCGATGGCAGTGGCAAGCCCACAACGCCTCCGTCGCACATCGCCAATCCCGATCCGCAACCGGGCACCAACAACGTATATAGCGTGGACCTGAATTTCGACGGCAACTTCACGGAGTGCGGCGATCCCTCGCAGCCCGGCGTCAAGCCCATCCGGGATTACCTGAAATCTCTCCCTTACGACGCCGATTCGAATTGCAAACCTGGTCATTTCTACATGATCAACAATGCCTCGCCCGGCTTCCTGCCTGACGGCACCGCGGACTCCCCAGGGATTGCCAGCGGCGGTTCCATCCCCCCGGTCAACACGCGGACGATCGGCGAGGCGCTCAACGAGAAGAACATCTCCTGGGCCTATTACGGCGGGGCGTACCACGCCGCCGTGGCGTTTCAGCACAATCCGCAAAGCAAAGATCCATTCGTGCTGATTGGTCAAGCCTACTGCAACATCTGTAACTTTGAATCCTACGCGACGGCCATTATGGGCGATCCCGCGCAACGCGCAGCGCACATCAAGGATGCGGCGGATTTCTTTGCCGCCATCGACTCAGAAACACTGCCCGCCGTGTCCTTCGTCAAGCCGGACGGCTTGATTGATGGTCACCCAGCTTCCTCAAAACTCGACCTCTTTGAAAGCATGGTCAAAAAGACCATCGAGCACCTCAACGCCCGTCCCGGGCTGTTCGCGGAGACCGCCCTGATCGTCACCTTCGACGAAGGCGGCGGTTACTACGACTCCGGCTACATCCAGCCGCTAGATTTCTTCGGCGACGGTCCGCGCATTCCGCTGATGGTCGTCTCGCCCTTCAGCCGCGGCGGCCACATCAGCCACACCTACACCGACCACGTCTCGATCCTGAAGTTCATCGAGCGCAATTGGAACTTGAAGCCGTTAACACATCGCAGTCGCGATAATTTCCCGAATCCCATCGTTGACGACGATGATCCCTATGTGCCGCTCAACAGCCCGGCGCTCGGCGATCTCTTCGACCTCTTCAACTTCGGCAACGATGGAGATCACGACGACGGCGGCCATGGCGGCAACCACTGAAAACCGTTTCAACCTCAACAACAAAAGGCGGCCCAACGGCCGCCTTTTGTTTCATTTGCCGACAATCTCTCTAGAAACTTTGCGCTTTGTGTGCGTCGTCTGCCTTCGCTGTGTTAGTTCTTTTTCTGGTTTTCTTACCCGCGCGCCGCTTTTGCTTCCGCGCTCGTCAAATCCGTCACTAGGAATTCCAACACCGTTCGCGCGCCTTCCCCGCCGCGCTTCAATCGGTCATCCGCTTTCTGCAGCGCGCGCAATCCACTCAACAATCTGGGCTTCGAAATCTTCCGCACATTCTGCAACACCAGCTCTGCCTGCTCCGGCCGCATCCCCAGGGTCCGCGCCGCTTGCCAGCCGTTCACTGCGCCTTTCACTTCGCTCGCCTCGATCAGCTTGCGATACATCCACGTCATCGCGCCGAGCATCGGCAGCGGCTCTTCCCCATCGCGCAACAATCGGTCGAGAAACTCCAGCGCTTTCTTCGGCTGGCAGGACGCCAGCATGTCTGCCAATTCCCAAACCGTCGTGGTCTTCTCCGAGACCACCAGCACGCTGACGTCTTCACGCCGGATCATTTTTCTCTTGGCCGCGTATGTCGCCAACTTCTCAATCTCCGTCTTCAACCGCATCAAATCCGCAGCCACAAACTCCGCCAAGTCCTCCGCGGCACCCTTCTCGAACTCTACGCCTTGTTCTTTCCCAAGCGTCCGCGCCAAGGCGACCGCAGCGGCTTGCCGCTCGCCCGGGTTCTCGCCAAGCCCGCATTCCACCACCAGCGTCTTCTCCGCCAGCAGCTTCCCCAATTTCATGCGCTGGTCCAAACCAGTCGATTCCACCACCAGCACGGTGAACGGTGCAGGATTCCCCAAATAGGCATCGAGGCTCGCCACCGCCTCCTCACGGTTCTTCTCTCCCATCTTTTCAATCGCCTCTGCGTCCTCGAGAAACACCAACTGGTGCGGCGAAAGCATGGCCATCGTTTGCGCCTGGTCCATCGCCGCCTGCGTCTCGCCGCGCCCCGCCGAATAGCGCGACACCGCCCACTCCCGCGACGCTTCCGGCGCAAATCTCTCGATCAATAGCTCCCGGCAGGAATCGCGCAGATACGGCTCCTCTCCCAGCAACAAAATGGCCGGAATCACCTTTCCTTTCTCCAGCCGCGCCAGCAATTCTTCCGCTGAAATCCGCGCCATCAATAATTCTCCGTCACCGCCGCTACCAGCCGCACGGCAAAATCCTGCGCCAATCGGTCCAGCGCCGGATCCTGCTCTTCAAAAAAACTCTTCACATCCGTCGAAATCTCGTATTGATTGCGAAACAAGAAATTACCCGCGTGATACAGAATTTTCCCCGTCTCGCGCTCCTCCAGCGTGATCTCGCATTTCAGGGTAACCAGCATCGTCGTCGCCCGCCCCGTTGCCGTATCAAACAGCAGCGGCGCCGCCTCTACGCTCAATACCTTTCCGCGCAGCACCGCGTCGCCGTTCGCCGGTTCGGGCACCACGCGGTACGAAGTCTTCGCCAGAAATTCATGCACGGTTGCGGTAGTCAATCTCTGCTCGATCCGGTAGCTCGTCGTCTTATTCTCCAGCGCCGGCACTGCAATTGTATGAATAGTCTTTGGCAGCGAGTCGCTCTTGCCCGCAACGTGATACCCGCACCCGTTCGCAATGGCGCTCATCAGCAACCACGCGCAAGAAATTCGCCGCGCCCTCATGCCAGCATCTCCGCCAGTTTCACCGCATTCGCCGCCGGCAATCGAATATTATCTGCCGCGCCCCAAAGCCACCAGATTCCCTGCTGCGAAGGATCCGCTTCTGGCTTCGCCAGGATGATACTCTTCTCTCCCGTCGCACCCACGTTGCTCGCCCCACCGTCGCCTTCCGCTGGCAGCACAAAGCCCGCATCAGTGCAGGCCCTCAGAATCTTCACGGCATCAGTGCCGGTTTCAAGCTCCGCCCAGGCGGAAAACGCCGTGCCGTAAAACACCGGCGAATGCACCAGCTGAATCGCCGGCATCGCGGTCTTCCTCCCGAGGCTCGCTCGCGTTTCCACCCGCACGCGCTCCCGGATCGCCTCCAGCTTCTGCGCGCTCCCCGGCCCAAAGCGGTCCAGCATATTGAAAGCCACCTGAGCGTCAAACACCGGCCGCCCCACCCCCTGAAACGAGAGTAGCTGCCCAGTCTGGCTTTCCAGTTCTTCGATGCCCGCGCGTCCCGCCTCCGACACCGGCTGAAAGAGAACGATGGCCAGCCTCCGCACTCCGTTTTTCGAGAGCGCGAGCGCCAACGTGGCTGCTGCCGTCGCGGCCGCCGACGGAATGGCATACATATCCAGCTTAGGGAACCACGCCACAGCCTTCGCTTCACCGACAATCCCGCCGGAAAGATCGATAACGGTAGCGCCACCACCGCTGGCCGCTTTCCAATTCCTTCGCGTGAATTCCCGAGAGCCCGTGAAAAACACAAATCGCGCTTTCTCGAAGTCGCCTTCCTCCACAGGCTGAATCACCGCGGGTTCCCCGCCCGCCTTCGTAAGCGTTCCTGCCACGATCTCTTCATCCACGAGCCGAAAATCCCACGCCGCAAACCGGCTCTCTTCCAGCAAGGACTTTAGCTCCGCCCCCAGCAGCGAAGACGCACCCGCAATCACAATGCGATTGGATTCCCGTTCAAGCGCAGGCATGAATCACGCGGTCCGCGATACCATTCGCTGGCGGATAAACCGCACCAGATGAAACAAGACTCCGGCCACCGCATACATACCGGCGAACGTGACTAGCACTACTTCGGAAAACGCCCAAATCAGCGCGCCAATGATGATCAGAAAAAGAATCAGGAAGGCCGGCTGCTTCCGCGACCACGGGAGGTCCTTAAAGCTGTAGTACCGAATCGTGCTGACCATCAGCCCACCCAGCGCCGCGGCCATCAACAGCCAGACTACCGACCATCGCCAATCTTGCAGCGGCCCCGCGCGATGCAACGCGTGAACCACCGCCGCTATCATTCCGGCGGCTGCGGGAGTGGGCATTCCCACAAAATACTTCGATCCTCCCGGCGCCATTCCCTTTACGTTAAACCGCGCGAGCCGCCATGCGCAGCAAATCAGGAAGAACAGGCAGCACACCCAGGCAAACAGTCCAAGCTGGTGCAGCGCCTCCGGGCTCATGGCCGTCACGCTTCGAATGCCCCACGCATAGGCAAGAATCGCCGGCGCCACTCCAAAACTCACGACATCTGCCAGCGAGTCGAACTGCACTCCAAACTCCGTGTTCGTCCCTGTCATCCGAGCGACTCGGCCATCCAGCGAATCAAACAAAATCGCAAGTCCAATGGCTTTCGCTGCATGGTTAAAATCCTCCGGCGCTCCCGCCAGCGACGCCACGATGGCGTAATAACCGCACAGGAGATTCGCGGACGTGAACGCCGCGGGAATCAGAAAAATCCCCCGCCGCAGTCTCGGGTTCTTGATGCGCCGATGCTGAAACGGCATTTCGTGTTGCTCGGGCTCGGCCATGGTTACGATCGCTTTCCACTCGCTGTCAGATTTGCATCCGTCTCCGCCGGCCTTGCTTCCGCCGAACTGCGGATCGCCGCTTGCCCCGTCCACCGCGCCAGTACGCTCGATCCGCCCTTCACGCTCTGCCCCAGTTTCACCAGGATCTCCGCATCCTTTGGCAGCCACACATCCACGCGCGAGCCAAACCGCACCAAGCCAATCCGTTCTCCGCGAAGCACGCGGTCACCCTGCTTCTTCCACGAGACTACTCTTCGCGCAATCAGACCCGCAATCTGCTTGAACACCATTTCCCCGGCGTCGGTCGAAAGCGTAAACACGTTCTGCTCGTTCTCTACCGAAGCCCGCTCGCGCATCGCTGCCACAAATTTCCCCGGCCGGTACTCCATTTTCGTAATGGTGCCCTCGGCCGGCGCGCGATTCACATGGACATTCCAAACCGCGAGAAAGATGCTGATGCGCTTCCCAGGACGCCCCGCGTACTCTTCATCCGTCACCACCACGACGCGGCCATCACCGGGAGACACCACCGCGCCCGTCTCGGCTGGAATGACTCGCTCTGGATCACGAAAGAAGGAAAAAACGAATAGCGCCAGAAGCACCACCACAACCGCCGCTGCATTCCAATGGAGCAGGAAGAAAACACCGCCCAGCACCAGCGGCGGCACTCCAAAGTAGTAGCCTTCTTTGACCATGCTCTGGGAATAGACCTCGGAATTCTCGCGCGCAGCTTCAGCGCCGCGAGCAGCATGGTCATTCTACGACAGAATCGACGTCTAGACTGTCGCTATTGACTGTGGTTGGTCCGCGCGCGTTGGATACGCGCGGCAATCCGCTCCATTTCGTCCTTGCAGTGGAGCTTCATCTTTTTCAGCTTGATTTCTTCCAGGAGGTCTTCCGAATTCAGGTAGGGCGACTTGCAGATTTGCTGCAGTTCCGCTTCGTATTGCTGGTGCTGCTGGGCCAGACGCTGATACTCGGCGTCTGTTTCGAAGAGTATGTCCCGAGGTGCCCGCTGCGCAGTGGCCATGCGTTCCTCCTGACGACCGCCGTGAATGGGATGTGAGCACTACATGAACGCAAGATAGCACGTTGTCGCCACACGTCAAGAGGCAACCAGTAGTATTTTCGTCCTAGTGCTCCGGTCACTCGCGTGGGCGCTTGCATCCAACTCAATTACTTCCGAGCTGCCCGTCATTCGAACTCAATCGCCAATGTGACAGGGCGGACCATCATCTTTCTCGCTTTCGACGAAGGCAGCTACGTCACCGGCATCGAGCTCTTCGTCGACGGCGGCAGGACTCAAATCTGACCAGCTTGACCGCTGGCGTTTCGAGGCGATCTTCGCGACACCCGAGGTGACTAATCTCGTCAATCTGAAGCCCTCGTGTGCAAGAGCGAAGACTTGCAGAATATTCGTAAGATCAAAACGCGATTCAAGCAAGATCTTCTCATAGAGTCACAGAAGCAAGACGCGCCATAGACCGCGGGGCGCCCCTACATGCTGGTGGTTCCTTCA
>WNFF01000704.1_pt1 | contig 25854 bp, 20 predicted proteins | sample 5400441 | NCBI WGS metagenome assembly WNFF01 (sample SAMN13153345, study PRJNA577476) | soil metagenome | isolation source: 120 cm saprolite under Douglas fir tree site 2 hole 3 replicate 1 | place: USA:California | collected 2015-04-18
ATCCGCCTCGGCTCAGTTGGATTTACGAATGTGCATTCTTCACGCGCCGCCACTCGCGCTTGGGAAAGTGGTGTTCCAGCGCATCGAGAGTTTTCTCCAATGCCTTTAGATACGCGCCGTACGCCGGAACAATTTCACCGTGAAATTCGCCCGTCTCGCGCAGTTTCAGCATGGCGCCGGACGCCGTCATGCTCGCGCCTGTCAGCGCCGCCGCTCGCGCAACGATATCATGAGCGGCCACCGGCGACTCTTCTTCGAAGGCAATCACCACGTGGCGCAGCAGCGTCAGCACTCCGGAAAACGATTTTCTCAGGACGGGCGCGAGTTCCTTGGCGTCCCCCGGCGCGCGCAGATAATGCTGCCGCAACTTCAGCAGGATGGTGCGCAGGTCATGCTCGATTTGCACGCGATGCAGGTTCATGGGCACTTCAATTTCCGCAACGACGTCCGCTCCGTAAAGCACCCGCCGCCCGCGCTTCATATCCAGAATCTCGATGGCGAAAACATTCGCGGCGTGCCGCAGTTCCTCTTTCGTGAAAAAAAGCGGCGCGGGCTCTTTCTGCTCGGCGCACCACCATTTCACCACCGGCGCGAGGCGCCCCAGCTCCTCGACGCTCAGCGAACGAAGAATGCAAACCAAGTTGAGGTCCGAATGCCCTTGGTGAAAATCGCCGCGCGCCGCCGACCCGAACAAAATGACGCATTCGAGGTTGGCCGCCGCGAATTCCTTCAGCCGGTTGACCAGTTCCGTCAGTTTTGTTTCCGTGGAGAGCATTTCAAATCCGTTCCTTTCCCCCCGCCTCACCAATCTCCTGAAGCGCCTCCGCCTCCGCTGCTGCCGCCGCCAAATCCCCCGAATCCGCCGCCACCACCTCCGCCGCCGAAGCCGCCGCCGCCCCAGCCACCACTCGAGCGCCTTCCCGTGTCGCTCGCCAGCATCCCCAGCAGAAACCACAGCAACCCACCTCCGCCCGATCCACGTCCGCCTCTGCCAGAGAAACTGCTAATGGCGCGAAAGAAAACAAACAGCCCGAGAATGACCCAGAATACCGGGAACCCGCTACTATGGCCTCCCTCACTCTGATTTCGAACCGGGGGCGGCTGGCCGCTCAGCGTCACACCCGCATCGTCCGCAATGTATTTCGCCAATTGCCATGCGGCAACCTCCGCCGCCTTGCCGTACTCGCGTTGCCGGAGGTAGGGCACCATGGCGCGGCCAGCATCTCCCGCGCGTGCATCATTGATGATCGGTTCCAGCCCATAGCCGACTTCGATGCGATATTTGCGCTCGCTGGGGGCGACGAGCAATAACACCCCGCGATTGTCTTTCTTGCTTCCGACGCCAAGCTGCTTGTAGAGTTCTACCGCATAATTCTCGACGCTCTCGCCGTCGAGCGATTGCACGGTCACAATCGCCATTTGCGCGCCCGTTTTTTGCTCCACTTCCGTGCACAGCACTTCGAGCTGTGTCCTGGCTTCCGGGCTGATCACCCCGGCCAAGTCTGTCACATAACCGCTGGGGTGAATTTTCTTAAGGTCTTCCGCGGCGCAAAAATTCGCGCTGAACAGGAGCAGGCATTGAAGAAGTGCTGTTCGAAAGAAGAGGGTTTTTCGCATGCAGTGTCCGAACGCGGCCGCCAGATGACTATAGGGCCAGCTTCGACCCGCTGTAAAGCGGAGCTAGCAATCTCGCGGCTTGTTACCTTATTTTGAGAATGGGAAACAGTGATTGCGGTCTAGCGAATACAGGTATGCAGGCGTTATTTCCGTTTTCAACGCGGCCAACCTTGCTAGGGCAACGAGTCCGCACCTATAATCCAGTGTCTTCGTGGCGATGTGTATCGCGCGGAAGCCGGCAGGGACGCCGGCGCTACAAGGAGGAATGGCCGTGCCGGTAGGGACCGCGTTTCACGAAAGAACGCTGGCGCTGTGCGAGAGCCTGAATTATCGCGAATGGTCGGGCTATTACACCGTCAGCGTTTACGAAATGCACCACGAGCACGAGTACAACGCCATCCGCAATTCCGTAGCGCTGATCGATATTTCGCCGCTTTTCAAATACCGCGTAACGGGGCGCGACGCCACCAAGTTTGTGAACCGCGTAATTTCGCGCGACATCAATAAGGTCGTCGTGGACCAGGTGATTTACTGTTGCTGGTGCGATCCGGAAGGAAAAGTGATCGACGATGGAACCATCACGCGATTGGGCGAAAACGAGTACCGCTGGACGGCGGCGGACCCCAGCTTGCGCTGGTTTCAGCAGAATGCGCTGAGTCTGGATGTGAAGATGGAAGATATTTCGGAGCAGACCGCGGCGCTGGCGCTGCAGGGGCCGATGTCGGGAAAATTGCTGCATGTGGCGGCGGACGCGAACATCGCCAACCTGAAATATTTTCGCGTGACGCGCGGAAAAATCGCCGGCGTTCCGGTGGACATTTCGCGCACCGGATACACCGGCGACCTGGGATTCGAAGTGTGGATGCCGTGGCGCGACGCGGTGAAAGTGTGGGATGCGCTGATGGCCAAGGGCAAAGCATTCGACATTCATCCCGCGGGAATGATCGCCTTGGACATCGCGCGAATCGAAGCGGGCCTGATCTTAATCGAAGTGGACTACGTTTCGAGCAAGAAGGCGCTGATCGAATCGCAGAGGTATTCGCCGTCGGAGATCGGGTTGGGCAAGCTCGTGGACTTGAAAAAGGAAACTTTTGTAGGCCGCGAAGCCTTGGCGCTGGAAGCGAAAAAAGGCGCGGAACGCGCCCTGGTAGGGCTGGAAATCAACTGGAATGAAGTCGAGGCGCTCTACGACAAATTGAAAATGGCGCCGCAAGTCCCGAGCATGGCCTCGCGCGTGGCGGTACCGGTGTATCGCGGCAACCGCCAAATCGGCAAAGCCACGTCAACGACTTGGTCGCCAACGCTGAAAAAAATGATCGCACTCGCCTGCGTGAACCGTGAGCATTCCGCAGCCGGCACCACGCTCAACATGGAAATGACCGTCGAGGCCGCACGCCACACCGTTTCCGCAAAGGTGGTGCCCCTGCCGTTCTTCAATCCACCCCGCAAGACGGCCGTTCCGGTGATTTGAAGCAGCACAGCGAATTATTTGGTAATAAGCGCGTTTGAATTGACGTTGTAACCGATCAGGGAAGGGCGGTCGCCGCCGATTTTCCAGGTGAAAGCCTCGGTGGCATTTCCGTCGGCGAACTTTGTCTGGTAATTGAGGTGTACTCGCGTCCCCGACGTTGTCCAGTTCACATTAAATTGCGTTTGCGTGGCGTCCTGCACCACGCCAAGTTTTCTGTGAACCGCCGACATCAGGGCGAGAAAATCTTCTTGCTTGGTGGCCTGGCGCAGCTCCGGCGCTGCCTCGGCATACATGTCCGCATACTTTTCCTGGTCCAACTGCTGATGAAAATGCGCCACGGCCTTCCGTGCGGACGCTACATCTGCGACGGTGCCGGTGCAAGAACAAAGCGAAAAACCAACAATCATCAGGAGCGTGACGCCAGCGAACGATCTGGCCTTGCCGATCATCGGCTGATTCATGGCGGCCTCTGCCTGTGCTTATCCTTGTACGTGAACACGAAAATGTCTTCAAGCAAAATCGTGGCTCCATCAGAAGGGTTGTTGTAACCGCAAACATCCGTTTCATACGGGGAGCCTTATGGATTCAGGCGGTTGTATTTTTTGAGGACGGCGCGGAGTTTTTCGTGGGGCAGGGCGATGACTTTGTGATTTTCGATGCCGGTCATGGTTTCGGCGGCGACCATGGCGTTGATCACGGCCTCTTCGGTGGCCTGGACGGTGGCGGCGAAGACGGGATCCAGTTGATCGTTGGGAAGCATTTTCAAATCGACGAGGTGGTCGGCAGCGGCGGCGCCGGGATTGGCGGTGGAGAAGGCGATAAAGATGTCGCCGGAGCCGTTGCCTGAGATGCTTCCGTCGCGGCCGAGGCCTAGGGAAACGCGGCGAGCGAGGCGTTTCAGTTGATGCGCGACAAGCGGCGCGTCGGTGGCCACCACGACGATGATGGAGCCGCGGTCCAATTCATTGAAGGATGTGGAAGCGTACGCGGGATCTTCTGGAATTTCCCTGCCGACTGGCACACCGGCGATGCGAAGATTTTTGCGTGAGCCATAGTTGCATTGCACCAGGACGCCGACCGTGTACGCGCCCATTTTCGATTCGATCTTGCGAGAAGACGTGCCGATGCCGCCCTTGAATTCGTTGCAGACCATTCCCGTGCCGCCGCCGACGTTGCCTTCTTCGACGGCGCCGCCGTGCGCGGAATCGATGGCGTGGAAAGCGTGCTCCGGTTTGACGTGAAAGCCGTTGATGTCGTTGAGCCAGCCATCCCAAGTCTCCGCGACGACGGGCAGCGACCACCAGTAACCGGTGGGATCGGGCTGGCCGTGATTCACGCGCCATTGAATGACGGCGTCGCGCACCACGCCCACGCTGTGCGTGTTGGTGATCATCACGGGGCCTTCGAGAAAGCCGGACTCCTCCACCCAGGTGGTACCGGTCATTTCGCCGTTGCCGTTGAGCGACCACCAGCCGGCGAAAACGGGATTGTTCATGGAGTCTTTCCCGCGCGGAAGCACGGCGGTCACGCCCGTTCGAACCGGTCCCTTGCCTACTTGCAATTTTCCTTCGCCGGAAATGAGCGTGGTGTGCCCGACCGTGACGCCGGAAACATCGGTGATGGCGTTGAATGGGCCGGGCGTACCGTCAAACGGAACGCCGAGATCGCGCGCGCGTCTTGGGGCGCTGCCAAAGAAATCACGGCGAGCGAACAAAAAAGCAAGACAAGAGCGCGAAAACAATTTGGGCGAATCATGGCTTGTTTTTCTCCCAGGAAGATTGGGCGGAACGCAGCAACTTGGTGTTTTTCTCCACGGCCCTTTCCAGCAGCGCAGCTTGCCGCTTCGCCAATTTCCAATCCTGCTTTTCCACGGCTTCGGTTAGACCGGGGAATTCCAAGTGCGCGTAAGTGTAGCGCGAGGAATAGAGAAGATGCTGAAACCACGGCCGCCCGGGAATGCCCGCGGGATCGAGCCAGTTGGATTCCACCTGGAGCAATTGTTCGTTGAGACGCTGGATTTTCTCCGGCGACGCGGAACCTGATAGAAGATCGCGAGCGACGGCGGCGCGCAGAAGGTTACCCTGTTTCTCAAATTCGGCGATTCGAGCGTGAAGCCGTTTCAAGCGGAGACGCCGCGGCTCGAGATTGTTTCTTTGTTCCAGCTCGCGCAGGAATTGTTCGAGCGCGGCCGCGTTGAAGCCGAAGTCAAACGGAAGAATGTCCGCGTTGGCCAAACGGAGCGCGACGAGTCCCCAGATGCGCGTGAGCGCGACGTGGTATTCGAACGCGGGATCGCCGATGTGCGCCATCCAGTAATGATCGTCGTACATCGAGTGATAGACGCCGTAGTCGCCCGTGAATCCGAGGTTGATCACCGGGCGGCCGAGATGATTGAGGAACACGGTGTGATCGGAGCCGCTGCCGATGCGCGTTTCGACGAGGGCGCTGTCGAATGGCGGAGTGCCCGCTTTCGAATCGCGCATCGAGGTGGCGCGCCAGGCTTCGTACAGGGATTTTCCGGAAGGCGCGCGAACCTCTTTCGAGGCTTCCACCAGCATGGGAGCGAGAGAAGCGACAGCGGAAGGCGAAAAGCTCAGGCCCTCGGGACCCGCGGTGGTGGCGGCTCCCGCGACGGATTCATCGACGTTGAGATAGGCGACGAGTTTTTTCTTCAAGTCGTCCGCGAATTGCTCGCCCCATTCCGTCGAGCCGGTCAGCGCGTATTCTTCGCCGTCCCAACTGCAAACCACGATGGTGCGGCGAGGGCGGAGGCGGCGCTGCTTGAGTTCGCCAAGAGAACGCGTGAGCTCCATCATCGAAGCGGTGCCGCTCGAAGGATCCACACCGCCGAAGACCCACGCGTCGCGATGATTGCCGAGCAAGACCCATTCGTCGGGAAGCTCGCTGCCGCGAAGGCGCGCTTCGACCACCGTGTAAGGCTGCATGCTGGTGTCCATGTCCACTGTCACGCGAGCTTTCACCGCTCCGGTGAAGCGATACGTAATGGGCATGGCGCCCCGCCAATCTTTCGGAGCCTCGGGGCCAGTCATGTTTTCGAGCAGCGGCTTGGCGTCGCGCCACGAGAGAGGAAGCGCGACGATTTTCGGAAGCGAGCGCGATTCTTCCGGCGCGATGTGCTTTGCGCCGGGAACGGAAGCCCACCCGGGGGTCGTGGGATCGCCGGGAACAATGTAATCGTAAGTGATGGAGCCGCGCTGAATGTGACTTTCCGGGCCCCACGGGCCATCGGGGAAGACTTTGCCGTGGGTGTAGCCGTCGTCGGCGGGATCGGAATAAATGAGCAGCGCGGCAGCGCCTTCGCGCTCGGCAGTGAGGGCCTTGAAGCCGCGATAGCTGTAAGGATTGGAATAGCGGACGAGAACGATCTTGCCTCGCACGCTGATGCCGTTTTTCTTCAGGAGGTCGTAATCTTCGGGATTGCCGCTGTGGGCGTAGACGACTTCGGCGGTGACATCGCCCGAAGCGGAATAGCCAAAGAAGGCGCCGGAGACGGCGAGATTTTTTGTGTCCGGATCGACGTCGTAGGCATCTTCGCGCAGGGAGGCGGTGAAGCGGAGCGGCTCCGTCATTTCCAGGGAAATACTGCGCGGGCGCGAGTGCAGAACATCGTAGCGGCGCAGCGTGACATCTTCCCAGCCCTGCTTGCGCCATGCGTCGGCGATGAACTCGGCGAGATAGTTGTTGCGCGCGGAAGCGGCAGGATGCGGTTCGGCGGTCAGGGTGCGGTGCCATTCGCGCGCTTTTTCGGGGGAGGGAATCGACTGAAACGCGGACTCGAGTTGGCGCTCGGCCGCGGCGTGCGGCGGGGAGAAGCCGAGAATCGGAGTGGCCGGCGGTTCGGGCCGATTTTGTTGGGCGGAAAGCGCGAAAGCAAAAACGAGATAGGCAATGGAGAAAACGGAAAAACTGCGGGAACGAAGCACCATGATTGTCTTGCTCTCCACAAGAAAAACGCCAGGCAAACCGCAAGGAAACAGAGCGGCCAGACAGCGTATCAGGGCGGAAACACTTTTGCCAAAGCGGACTGGAGCGCGCGAGCGATCAGCGCCGATTCCTGGGGCGAAATCGTGAAAGGCGGCGCAAGAAGAAGGTGATCCCCGCGGATACCGTCGACGCACCCCTGCGTTGGATAAACAAGAACGCTTTCTTCCAGACAGGCTTGGCGAATTTTCTCGGCGATGTTTTGCTCTTTTGGAAAGGGCTCGCGCGTGAGTTTGTCTTTGACGAGCTCCACGCCGAGAAGCAGCCCAAGACCACGAACATCGCCTACGTGGGGATGCCCTTGCAGGGGGACGAGAGCACCGCGCAATTTCTGCCCGGCGGAATTCACGCGCTCAAAAAGATGGTGCGCTTCAAGATAATCGAGAACCGCGTTTCCCGCGGCGGTGGTGACGGGATGCGCCTGGTAGGTGAATCCATGCATAAAGGAGCCCGAGCCGCATGCGAACGCTTCGACAACGCGCGCGGAAACGAGCACCGCGCCCAGCGGCGCGTAACCGCTGGCGATGCCTTTGCCCACAAGAATCATGTCCGGCTCGAGGCCCCAGTGCTGAACCGCGAACGGTTTTCCGGTGCGGCCCATGCCGGTCATGACTTCGTCGGCGATCAGGAGAATGCCGTTGTCGCAGCAAATTTCCGCGATGCGAGCAGCGTAGCCTTCCGGCGGCACAGCAGCACCGAGAGTCGCCCCGGCGACGGGCTCGAAGATAAAAGCGGCGGCGTCCTCCTTTTGGCTTTGGGCCAGGAGGGTTTGCAGATCATCGGCGCACGCGAGTTCGCATTGCGGAAAAGTTTCTTCGAACGGGCAGTGATGGCAGAAACAAGGAGCGATGTGTCCCCATTCGGCGAGGAGCGGTCCATAGGGCGCGCGGCGAGCGACATTTCCGCTGACGGACATCGCGCCGAGAGTGCTGCCGTGATAGCTCCGGCGGCGGGAGAGAACGCGGTAGCGATCCTTCTGGCCGCGCTCGAGGTGAAAGTGGCGCGCGAGTTTTATGGCAGTTTCGGTGGCTTCGGAACCGCCGGAAGTGAAGTAGACGCGGCCGCCGTTGCGAAAATTCGGCGGAGCCATCGCCAGCAGCCGCGCGGCCAGTTTTTCCGCGGGGGCGGAGTGAAATTGCGAAGTGTGTGCGAAAGCAATCCGCGACGATTGTTCGGCCATGGCGCGGCCGATTTCTGCGACGCCGTGGCCGATATTTACCACCGCGGCTTGCCCGGAAGCATCAAGGAACCGGCGGCCGTCGTCAGCGATAATCCAGCAACCTTCTCCGCGAGAGGCTAAAGGAAAGTTCTTGTGGAAATGGCGGGGGAAAAGTCCGCTGCTTGTGGGCATGAGAAGTCCGGGAGGTAAGTGTATCAGAATCACGAGCAGCGTCCGCGCCCCGGGATGAAACATTCGCGCTGCGGATTGCGCCGGCCGCTGACCGGACTATTGGATTCGCAGGGAAAACGTGACATCATCCGTGTTCTTGCGTGCCGGACTCCGTGGGGACTGATTCCGCCGGTAATGTTGCAGCGCATCGTGTTTCACAGGAGAAGAATCGAATGAACGGCACTATTTTGCGGCGCGTTTTCGCGACCGCGCTGCTGCTGGTAGCGGGACTGCGCGTTTCCGCGCAAGAAGCGGCGAAACATCCCATTACTTTTGACGACATGATCAAGCTGCACCGCATTGCGGAGCCGCAGGTGTCGGCGGACGGCAAGTGGGTGGCGTACACGGTGGCGACGCCGGACATGGAAGCGAACCGCAACGCCAGCAACATTTGGATAGTGCCGACGGCGGGCGGGGCGGCAATGCAATTGACGCAGAGCGGGCACGATACTTCACCCGTGTGGTCGCCGGACGGAAAAGCGCTCGCGTTTCTTTCCTCGCGCGGCGGTGAATCGCAAGTGTATTTGCTCTCGATGGAAGGCGGTGAATCGCATGCGCTGACAAAATTATCGACGGGCGCGGACATCGTGAAGTGGTCGCCGGACGGAAAGGCGATTGCGTTTACGTCTTTAGTTTATCCGGATTGCAAAGACGATGAATGCGACAAGAAGCGCGACGAAGAGAAAGACAAAAATAAGGTGAAAGCTCACGTGGCCGAGCATCTTCTCTATCGCCACTGGACGCACTGGAACGACGGGAAGCGCGGCCATATGTTCGTGATTCCGGCGGATGGAAGCGCGCCGCCCCGTGACCTCACGCCGGGAGCGAATTTCGATGTTCCGCCGGATGAGCGCGGCGGGCCGGGAGACATTAATTTTTCGCCGGATGGAAAAGAAATTTGCTTCACGGCGGTGACCGACAAGATGGAAGCGATCAGCACGAACGGCGATCTATTCATCGTCCCGGTGGCCGGCGGCGAAGCGAAGCGCATCACCACGCAGCCGGGATTCGACGGAAATCCGGTGTATTCGCCGGACGGTAAATTCATCGCCTATCATGCGCAACTCACGCCGGAATACGAAGCAGACCGCTGGCGCGTGATGCTTTATGACCGCGCGGCAGGAAGAATCGAAAACCTCACGGAAACGTTTGACCGCAGCGCGGAGGAACTGGCGTGGTCGCCGGACAGCAAGACGATTTATTTCACGGCGGAGAACGAAACACAGAAGCCGGTATACGCGATGGCGGCGCGCTTTGGCGCGGCGCCGAAGAAAATCATCACCGACACTTACAATACCGCCATTTCCTTCAGCGCGGACGGCAAGACGCTGGTTTTTGAACGAACGAGCCTGACGATGCCTGCGGAAATATTCGCAGCGTCGAGCGATGGCTCCAACGTCCGGCAATTGACGCATCAGAATGATTCCATTCTTTCGTCAGTCGAGATGAATGCGCCGGAGACATTCTGGTTCGACGGCGCGGAAGGCATGAAAGTGCAGGCGATGCTGATCCGGCCGCCGAGATTCGACGCCGCGAAAAAATATCCCTTGCTGGTGCTGCTGCATGGTGGGCCGCAGACGATGTGGTCGAACGCTTGGGGCTACCGGTGGAACGCGCAGGTTTTTTCCGCGGCGGGATACGTAACGCTGATGATCAACCGGCGCGGGTCGACCGGTTACGGGCAAAAATTCACGGATGAAATCACGAACGACTGGGGCGGAAAAGCCTACGTCGACGTGATGAACGGCGTGGATTACACGCTGAAAAAATATCCTTTCGTCGATGAGGCGCGCATGGCCGCGGCTGGCGGATCTTATGGCGGCTATATGGCTGACTGGATCGCCACGCACACCGGACGGTTCAAGGCCATCGTGAGCCACGCAAGCGTGTACGACAAAGTGGCGATGTACGCGACCGAAGAGCTGTGGTTTGAAGAGCACGACATGCAGGGCACGCCGTGGTCCAATCCGGAAAGCTATAAGAAGTGGGCGCCAGTGACCTACGCGGGCGAATTGGGGAAATTCAAGACGCCGACGCTGGTGATCTGTGGAGAAAGAGATTACCGTGTGCCGTACACGCAGTCGCTGGAATTTTTCAGCGCACTGCAGCGGCAGGGAGTCCCGTCAAAGCTGGTGGTTTTCCCCGACGAGGGGCACTGGATCCTGAAACCGCAGAACGCACAGTTTTGGTACAAGACGTTTTTGGATTGGCTTGCAGCGTACGTGAAATAAGGCGATAGCCCGGGGAGGGCGGCACTCGAACCGACCTTCCCCGCTGAAATTTCATATCCTCACTTCACTGTCGCAGTGAATACTTCCTCCATCAAAAGATTCGTCCGGCACCCAGAGGATGATTCAAGCTGCCGGCGACTGTCCGTCCAAATCGGATGAGAGACGCCTCCGCGAGAGGCCAGACCCTCGTAATCGCCCTGTTGGTTGCCGTAGTCAATCGCGGAGCACGGAAATACGCCGTTGCAATCGTGCTCGTTGGAGCTGACGGAACTGACGCGCACATTGGGAGAGAGGAACGTCACGGCGCCATCGACCGATTGAGTGAAATAGGTGTCGGTCATGAAACGGAAGCTAGTCGTGTCATTGCGGGTGTCGTAAAAAGAGAGATTGACGTCGCCTGTAACCGGATCAACGGCAAGCCAGTGATTGAAGCGGTCCACGAGTTGGGGGAGTTGATCGGTAACTGGATGCGCGGTGGTCCAAGTGGATCCACGATCGTCGGAGAAAGAAACAAGAATGTCGGTCACGCCGGCAGGAGTGAGATCCATCCAGGAGCAATAGAGACGCCCGCGGTGAGGTCCGGTTGACCGATCGGCGTCGCATGCGGGGTAAACGAGCGCGCGGCGAAACAACTCTGAAGGAATGCCCACATCAAAAGCGGCTGTTTTCTGCGAGACCGTGCGTTGCGCATCCCACGTGGCGCCGCCGTCGAAAGAGCGATTGAAGGCGATGAGATTATTTCCGTAATCGTTCCAGGCTGCATAAACTTCGCCGTTGGGGCCGACAAACGGGACAGCGCCAATGCCCCGACCCGGGCCGGAAGGATTGTCAACACGGGCGAGAGCGAAAGTAGCTCCAGCATCGGAAGAACGAGCGAGGTGGATGCCACCGTCTGTGGCATTCCCTCCACTGGCGGCATCCCAAGCCACATAAACATGATCGCGGAAGGGGCTCGCCGGATTGGTATCGGCCGTAATCATCGGCTTGTCATTGAAGTGGTTCGAGCCACTCTGAAACCCAAACAGGGTGTGGTGCGGATAGCTCTTGCCGCCGTCGATGGAACGCGCCACGGCCATTTGCGTGCCGTCAATGCCGTTGCCCCCGCCGAAATACACGACAATGTAGCTGTAAAAAAGATTTCCGTGCGAGTCGAAGACCAGCGAAGGATCCGAGCCAAAACGGGTGTCGTTGGTGCCCTGAAGCGGCGGAGGAAGTGGCAGGTCCACACCACTCCAAGTGGAGCCGTTGTCGTTGGAAGAATAACCGCGCATGGGGTCACGAAAGATTTCGTTCGAGCCAGCGGCGATCGACTTGGAAGACGCGGGATTCAGTGTAATGTAAGTTTCGCTCTGAGGACCGCACTCATTGGAGACGTCCACATTGCTGCCAACCGTAAGAGATGAAGTCAGACTGCCGCCCTGCGAAGGTGCGTTTCGCGAGAGATACTGGTATTTTGCCCACCAGGTTGGGTTGTGGGCGCCGCTGTTCTGTGCAAATGTTTGCGACGAAAAAAACAGACAAGATGCAGTCAGCAGGGCAATCTTGAGAAAGCGGTTCATCGACGGTCTCCTTTACAGGACGGCTGGAGCTCAGCGGGGAGTACACTTTTTACTTCCGGCGAGGAGAGAAGTCAAGCAGCTTTGGCGTTGAATGGAAGACCCCACACCTCACATTGCGCCGCTTGTGGCGGGGAAGCGGCGCCGCTGCCCTAGCCGGTGGAAAAGAGCTGCCGGAAGGCGCGGCGGGCGAAGCGGAAGAGATGATAGAGCAGGAAGGCGGAAAGCGCGACTAGCGCGGCGACGATGATGGTTGTAGCAACTGGATGAACTGTGGCCATCCAGGTGAGCCAAACTGCGAGAACGTCTTCCCCGAAACTTAGCGCCCAATTGCTGAACGGCTCGGGACTGGTGTTGACGGCGGCTCGGGTGCTGGCTTTTGCGCCGTGCGAAGTGAGAGCGACTCCAGCAGCGAGCAACGCGGCGCCCCAACGCCACTCTGGTGCAGCTGTTCCAACGGCGGCAAAGGCCAGCAGGGCGGCAGCGGGCGGACGAATGAAGGTGTGGATGGCGTCCCAGAGCGTGTCAAAGTAAGGGATTTTGTCCGCGAAGAATTCCAGCAGATAGAGCGCGATGGCGATTCCCAGAACCCAGGGATGCGCCAGAGCTTGCAATCCAGGCGGGAGACGAAGCACGCCAAAGCGCTGGAGCAGTCCCAATGTTGCGACGGTGGCATAGAGATTGAGGCCGGAGGAAAATCCGGCGCCCAACGCCAGACCGAGCGTTTCGATGGGGTTCATGCGCGACCATCATAGCAGGCGGGAAACGGCCCAACAGGCAGTAACTTCCGCATGCACGGAGCAGAGTTTCCGTTTGACCTGTTTCTGAGAGCAAGCGATTCTTGTTACCGGACGGTCATCCATGTTTGGTCTCGGCCATCTCTTTTATCCCTGGGGCTTTCTCCTGCAGGGCCTGGCGATTGTGCACTTCATCAGGCGGCGGCCGGAGAACTATTGGTTTTACGTTATCTTTTTTCTCGGACCGCCTGGCGCAGCCGTGTACATCCTCGCGGAAGTGCTGCCGGACATGGGGCTGCTTCGGGGATTCTTTCAGGGATTTGGGAGACGCTCGCGCGTCAAGATTGTGGAGACGCAAATCCTGGACAACCCTTCGCCGGCTAATTACGAAGAGCTCGGCGAACTCTATAAGGATCTGGGGCAATTCGAGAAGGCGCGAGAAGCATTTACGAAAGCGATTGATGCGCGGAGCCCTTCTCCCTACACATTTTATTCACGAGCGCAGTGTTCGCTGGGGATGAACGATTTGGCCGCCGCGATTCCGGACCTGGAGCGCGTGGTCGCGGCGGACAGAAAATTCGATTATCACCGGGCCGGGGGCTTGCTGGCGGACGCTTACGCGAGGACGGGTCAACTGGAACGCGCGGATCAGCTTTTCGCGGGAGTGACGCAGATATCGACGACTCCGGAGACGCTGTACAACTACGCGAGCTTCCTGAAGACGGCGAACCGGCGCGAGGAGTCGCGCGAGTGGGCGCAGAAACTGCTGGCGAAGAAGCGGACCTTGCCGCGGTACATGCAAAGGCGCGAGCGGCCGTGGTTCCGCAAGGGCAAAGCACTGATGAAGGAGTTGGCCACGGCGTAGAGTTCGCGTCTTTTGTCTCATCCACTTGACAGTATTAATGCTTGCGGCGCGGCTATTGTGTCAGGGATGTGCCCGGTCTGTACCACCCCCACCCGACCCCCTCCCCCCACCAATTTGGATGAATATCAAAGGAAAGGACTTGCAAAATTTGCATTTCGTAATTGATTGATTCTAAAGGATGCGATCTTGGTCGTTTTGGACTGGCAAATCCGAGAGTGGCTGCCTGGAAAAGAAAAGCAGGAGCAAGCTCCCGCACTCCAAAACATAGTTATCTACAAGATACAGTATATCACAAATTAGGGAAATGTCAAGAGCCTTTTTCATTTTTTGTCGAGCGATGCGGGAAGATTGTGAACTCTGACGTGTGGATCAGTTGAGATCCTTTCCGACAGGGTCGAAACTTCGGTCGCTGCGCTCAGGATGACACTGGCCCATGAGGGATGACGCTGGCTATGGGAGCGGGATCTCGATAGAGCGCCGCGTATAGTTGAGGCGCGGGAGGTTTCGGATGCGGCGTCCTTTTCGATGCAGACGATTCATGAAACGGATATGATGACGGGCGTAAAATTTGATTTCACAGGATGGTTGCAAAAAATGAACAGGCCTCGCCGCTGGATTTTTATGGTTGCAGTAATGCTCGCGGTTGGCGTGATCGTGGCGCCGAGATTTGCGCGGTTCCATGCGTACGGGCAGGAAGAGGAGCAGAAGCAAAAGGGTCCGTGGAATGAACACGAGTCTTTCGCCGGACGAGCGCGCTGAAATGGTACTGAAGGAAATGACGCTGGACGAGAAGATCGATCTGGTGCATGGCAACGGCATGCCGGGCTGGGGCAAGCCAAAGCCGAACGCGTACCTGGGCAATGGCGGGGCCGGTTTTGTGCTGGGCGTACCGCGGCTGGGAATTCCGATGATCCAGATGAGCGATGCGGCGTATGGAGTGCGAAGCAGCGGTGAGAACGGGCGTTACTCGACGGCGCTGCCGTCAAATCTTGCTTCGGCGGCAACCTGGGATATCCACGCGGCTTGCGAATACGGCGAGCTGATTGGGCGGGAGTTGCGCGCGCAAGGCTACAACATGACGCTGGGCGGGGGCGTGAATATCACTCGGGAGCCGCGCAACGGGCGAACGTTTGAATACATGGGCGAGGACCCGATACTGGCCGGCACGCTTGTGGGCAACCGCATGAAATGCGAGCAAGCGCAGCATGTGATCGGCGACATCAAGCACTTCGCTGTGAACGACCAGGAGAGCGGCCGCAATGAAGTGGATTCCATCATCGGCAAGCGGGCGCTGCGCGCGAGCGACCTGCTGGCGTTTGAGATTGGCATCGGGATCGCCAAACCCGGAGCGGTGATGTGCTCGTACAATGCGGTGAATGGCGACTTCGCGTGCGAAAACAAGTATCTGCTGACGGAGGTGCTCAAGAAAGGTTGGGGCTTCAAGGGATTCGTGGTGTCCGACTGGGGCGGAACGCACAGTACGGTGAAAGCCTCGGCCGCTGGATTGGATAATGAAGAACCAATGGACGAATTTTTCGGAGAAAAGCTGAAAGAAGCGGTACAGGCGGGCAAGGTCCCGATGGCCGAACTCGACGACCACGTGCGCCGCATGCTGCGTTCCGAGTTTGCCTGTGGAATTATCGACTACCCCGTGAAGAAAGGGGTCGTGGACGTGGAGGGCGGCTTTGAAACGGCGCGCCGCCTGGCCGAGCAAAGCACGGTGCTGCTCAAAAATAAAAACGGTGTGCTCCCGCTGGATCGCGCGAAAGTGCATTCCATCGCGATTATCGGCGCGCATGCAGATACCAGCATGATTTCCGGCGGTGGATCGGCGCAGGTCGATCCACCGGGACGCCCGGGGGCGAAGTGGCAGGAACACATTTGGTTCCCGACTTCGCCTTTGAAGGCGGTGAGTGCAAAGGTTCCCGGCGCGAGAGTGCAATTTGATTCCAGCGCGAATCGCGAATCCGCGGTGGAACTGGCAAAGAAATCGGAAGTGGCCATCGTGTTTGCGCATCAATGGGCGAGCGAGGGGATGGATTTGCCGAACCTGTCGCTGCCGGAAAACCAGGACGGATTGATCGAGCAGGTGGCGGCGGCAAATCCGCAAACGATCGTGGTGCTGGAAACCGGCACGGCGGTAACTATGCCGTGGCTCGACAGAGTGAGCGGCGTAGTGGAAGCGTGGTACGCCGGGAGCAAAGGAGCGGACGCGGTAACCGGCATTCTTTTTGGCGATGTGAACCCCAGCGCGAAACTCCCGATGACTTTCCCGCGCGGCGAGGACGATCTGCCGCATCCTCAGCTCGTGGCACCGCCGCCGGGAGCAAAGGAGGTCGGCGAAGGCATGAAGACCGGGGACGCCAAGCCGCTCTTTAGCGCTACCTACGACGAAGGCGTCAAGACCGGCTATAAATGGTACGACGCGGAGAAGAAGACGGTGTTGTTTCCGTTCGGTTTCGGCCTGTCCTATACGGCGTACAGCTACTCCGGGCTGAGGGTCGTTCCCGGCAAGGAAATGAATGTCAGCTTCATGGTGAAAAACACGGGCAGCCGCGTCGGAGTGGAAATTGCGGAAGTCTACGCGGCACTGCCTGCCAGCGCCGGTGAGCCACCCAAGCGATTGGTGGGTTGGAGCAGGGTGAAGTTGAATCCTGGCGAGAGCAGGGAAGTCAGCGTGAGCGTTGATCCCAAGTATCTGTCGATCTTCGACGAGGCTGCGGATGGATGGAAGCTTGTGCCGGGCGACTATTCGTTCATGGTTGGCGGATCGTCACAAGCTTTGCCGCTGACGGCAAAGGTCGCGTTGAAGTAGTTTTTCGTTGCGGAAGAAAATTCAACATCCCCACCCTCAAAAAGCCGAGGGTGGGCACCCCGCTTACATGATAGATGGGGACATGATAGAATCCCGCGCAACGCGCGGGAAACGATGGAAGAGGCTCTGATAATCGTTGCCGTAATCGAGGGCGTTGCGCTTGCGGGCGTTAAGGTGTGGGAGCACTACCGTTTCAAGAACCGTCTGAAGGACATTCTGCGGGAGCACCTAACTGACCCACGTTGGAATTGGCGAACATTTGAAGGCTTGAAACGGGCAATTCACGCAGACGACGACACAACCACTCAACTGCTTTTCGAGATTAAGGCAAAACGGAACCAAAAAGATAAAGACGTGTGGATGTTGGACTGAAGTAGTCGTAGGTGTTCCCCATGCATGTGCTCGAATGGGTTGTGCTTATAGCCGCTTCTCTGTGGGCGTTGACGACAAACATCATCGTCAGGCAGCATTACAAGGAGAGCAAGGTACCCGCGATTCCCGCAAACACGTTTGCGTTGGTGCAACTTCTTTCCGTGGTCGGAGTGCTAGTTTTGCACCGCTCGCCGCTCCATCTTCTTTGGCTATTTCCGCTTAGCTACCTTGCGGGATTCATCGCGCTTCGCTTCAAACCGCTCGCGTTCTTTTCTTGGCTCTATGGATATGTTCTGGCGTACACAATTCCCGCAAGCTGGTAGCCGGTGATGCGTGTAGTAAATCACTTCAACAACAGAGTGTATTTCGTCTCCGTCGCGAGCGTCCAATGACGAATAAAGATTCGTACGGATGTTAGTCTGATTGAAGATGTTGGTTCGGATGCGAATGTTAGACTTGAGTTCACTCCAATAGAATTCCAGACCAGACTGCAAGCTGCGGTGTACGAATACAAACCAAACTTTTTCCGACAAATCCTATCCAAACCAGCCTTAGTAGTGAATTTAAGTGATGTGAGCGAGCGAGTCCCCGACGAAGAATTCTCAAATCCACGGGTGGACGCTGAGAAGGTGTAGCGAGACTCTGCCGGGCCTCCTTCAAGGCTTGGGAAAGATTTGGGAAAGAGGGCTAAAAGTGGACGACGAATCCGGCGGAGACGCGGGTGCAATTGGTGCGCGAGCCGGGGGTGTTGAGGCCGACGTAGTCCACCTGTGGGCGGAAGGCCAAATGCGGGAGCAGGCCGATGTCCACGCCGCCGCCAAGGCTATAGGCAAACTGGTTGGAAGAGGGGCCGCCCGATCCGATCGTGATGCGCGAACCGCCAAAGAGGGCCTGGGCAAACGGATTGATTTTGGAGGGGTTGCGAAGAGTCACGCGCGGACCGAAAAGATACGTGTAGGTGTTCCAGGAAACGCCGCCAGGGGAAGCGTGGTACGCGCCGAAATCGCCGACGGCGCCGAGCCAGCTCCAACTTTTGAGATTATAGGCGAGTGAACCGCTGATACCGTTCTGGTTGAGGCCCCCGGAGCCTCCGAAGCGAAAGTAGGAGTAGCTCAGAGAGGCGTCGACGGACTGGGCGCGCGAGGGAATGGCGAAAACGGGCAGTGCCAGGAGAAGGATGATGAGCTTTTTCATAGGATGGAGTCCTTTCGGGCTGTTGAGAGCGTTCCGATAGGAGCCCAAGGCGAAGATGACGGGCATGGGGGGCCGTTCGCGGGGCTCGCCTTATTTTGGAATGAATTGGGGAGGCGATGGCCAGAGAAGGGGTGCGGAGTGTTCCAGGGGAGCAACAGGGGAGAACAACGGGTGAAGCGGAGAGAGTTTGGAGGCGCGAGGCGGAATCGAACCGCCGATAATGGTTTTGCAGACCATTGCCTTACCACTTGGCGACCGCGCCTTCGGGGGAAAGGTTGTCAGTTCTCAGTCATCCGTTTTCAGTCGGAAAAGGGCAAAGTGCTTAGCCTACCTGTGGCACGGGCGGGGCAAGCCCCACCCATACAACTACCTTGCGGTGGCTGCTAGTTCGGCGCTGGCGGCGCGGGTTTCGTTGACGATGGGGGCGCCGATGAGGTTGCCCCATTCGGTCCAGGAGCCGTCGTAGTTGCGGACCTGGTTGTACCCTAGCAAATACTTCAGCACGAACCAGGTGTGCGAGCTGCGCTCGCCGATGCGGCAGTAGGCAATGACTTCGTCCTTGCCGGTAATGCCCTTGGACTCGTAGAGTTTCTTCAAGTCGTCGTAGGACTTGAAGGTGCCATCTTCGTTGGAAGCCTGTGCCCAAGGGATATTCGCAGCTTGGGGGATGTGGCCGGCGCGCTGGGCGGTTTCGGTCATGCCCGGAGGGGCGATGATTTTGCCGGTGAATTCGTCGACGGAGCGAACGTCAACCAGCTGGCCGGACTTGCGGCCGTCGACGATGGCGGCTACTTCTTCCTTGCGGGCGCGAATGGAATCGTCGGTGCCGGTAACGTGATAAGAGGCCGGGGTGACGTTTGCGGGATCCTTGGTGAGCGGGCGCTTTTCCTCGAGCCATTTCTTGCGGCCGCCGTTGATGAGGCGGACGTCCCTGTGGCCGTAGAGTTTCAGTTGCCAGAGGGCGTAGGCGGCGAACCAGTTGTTGTTGTCGCCGTAGAGGAGGATGGTGGTCTCGTTGGAAATGCCGGAGGCGCTGAGAAGTTTTTCGAGGGTGGATTTATCGATGAGATCGCGGCGGATGTTGTCCTGGAGCTGGGTTTGCCAGTTCCAGCCAACGGCGCCGGGGATGTGGCCCTGGTCGTAGGCGGTGGTGTCCACGTCGACTTCGACGAGGCGGAGATTGGGGGAATTGAGATTTTGAGCGGCCCAATCGGTGGAAACGAGAACTTCGGGGTGTTTGTAGTCGGACATCGGTTTCTCCTTTTGCGTTTCGCTTTGAAAATCGTTGGCTGCAAAACAAAAAACCCACCTGCCGGTTTGTTTCAGGCGGTGGGCTGAAAAACTCTTGAGGCTGAATGATGAGCTTAGAAGCTCGGCCTCCCCGCGCCAGAAGACACACGCGTACAGCACATACAACAGATGCAGAACTGCGCGTTCTTCTGGGGGAAAATCAACATTTTATGAGCATACAGGAGAGGCGGGGATTTGGCAATAGTACTCGAGATGAATGGGATTTTTAGGGGCCAGGTAGGGAGAATTGATGGGCTGGACAGGGCAAAAAGAAGATTGGACAGGGGAAACAACAAGACGGGACAGGCGAAAAGAGAAGACGGCCCGCCTCGGAAGGCGGACCCTACGGGCTAGAACGCTTTGAGAGCAGGCTCAAATTGAGGCTCAGCCGCGGCTGGGCGAGAGGCCGCGGAAGTTTGCGAGGAGAAATTAGGGAGGCGGGGGAGGGCGGCGACTAGTTTTTGCGTGTACGCGTGCTGGGGGTGGCCGAAAATTTGGGAGGGCGGGCCGCCCTCGACGATTTCGCCGGCGTTCAAGATGGCGATGCGATGGCAAAGGGCGGCGACCGAAAGCAGATCGTGGGATATATAAAGGATGCCCATGCCGCGTTCGCGGTTGAGTTGCGCAAAGAGGCTCAGGATTTCGGATTGCGTGATGGTGTCCAGGGCGCTGGTGGCTTCGTCGGCGATCAGCAGCGAAGGACGGTGGAGGATGGCCATGGCGATGATGACGCGCTGGGCCTGGCCGACGCTGAGCTGCGAAGAGCGGCGGCGAAGAAACTCGGCGTCGCTGGGGAGGCTCACGCTGGTGAGCGCGTTGCTGACGGCTGCGGCGCATTCTTCGCGCGTGCCGGTGGCGTGGGCGCGCCAGGCTTCGCTGAGCTGCGAGCCGATGCGTAGAGCGGGATTGAGGGACGACAGCGGGCTTTGCAGGACGATGCTGATTTCGCGGCCGCGCAGCGAGCGCATTTGCGATTCGGATTTCGCGAAGAGGTCTTCCCCTTTGAAAAGCAGATGGCCGCGCGCGGCGCCGCCTTTCAAATGAAGCAGGCGCAGGATCGCGAGGGAGAGAGTGCTCTTGCCGGAGCCGCTTTGCCCGACGAGGCCGATAATCTCGCCGGGCTGAATATCCAGCGCGACGTCGCGGAGGACATCGGACTTGGTGCGGTAATCCACGCAAAGCCGCAGAGAAAGAAGCGGAGGAGTCGCCGTCACTTCCGCGCTCCGAGAGCCGGATCGGGGCCGAGGCGAAGAACGTCGGCGTTCCAAAAGGCGTGCGGATCGAGAACCGAGGGCGCCGAGCCGACCACAGCGGGAGAAATGGCGGACATTGCATCCCGGTTGATGAGATAGATAAAGGGCTGCTGTTCGGCGGCGATTTCCTGGACTCTATCCCACTCAGCCTTGCGTTTTTTGTCTGAGGCGGCGGAAGCCTGCGTCAGTATCAGGCGATCAATCTCTGCTTCCCACGGAGTTGCAGGCTTGGGTTGCTTGGGATTCCACTGATGATTTTCCGCGGAGCTGAGCCACACGTTCATCTGGCTGTTGGGGTCGAGGTCAGTGTTCACCAGGCCGAGCAGGCAAGCTTCATAGTCGTAGGTGCGGGTGATGCGTTCGATCAGGGAAGGAAAATCGAGGGTGACCAGATTCACCTTGATGCCGATTTGCGAAAGATCCTGCTCAATCATGGCGGCCATTTGCTCGCGGGGTTTATTGCCGGCGCTGGTGATGACCGTGAATTCGACGCGATTGCCAGAGGAGTCTCGAAGCACACCGCCGTCGAAGCGGAAGCCCGCGCGAGCGAGGAGGTGAAGAGCGGCAGCGGAATCGTATTGAGGCGCGGGAAGCTTGGAATTGAACCAGAAATGATTGGCTGGGGAGATGGGGCCGTAAGCGGGCTGGGCATGGCCGGCGTAGACGATCCGGGAGAGGTCGGCGCGATTGATAGCCAGCGAGATGGCCTTGCGAAATTCGGTGGAGCGGAACCAAACCTTCTTGTAGTCCGGAACAGCGGCGGTGGGAACCTGGTTGAACCAGAGCTGTTCCGAGTCGAGGCTGGGGCCGGCGTCGTATGCGGCGGCCGGAGATTCTTTCTGGAGGCGGTCGAAGAGATCGGCATCGAGAGAATTGATGAGATGGATTTCGCCGCGGCGGAAGCGAAGAATTTCGATGTCATGATTGCGCTGAATGTCCAGGCGAATGGAATCAAGATAAGGGAGGGTCTTGCCCTCCTTATCCTTTTTCCAGTAATTCGAATTGCGCCGGAGAAGGACGTAGGATCCGGGAGTGTAGTCGGCAACATAGAAAGGGCCGAGGACGGCCATTTCCTTCTTCTGAGAATGAGCGGAGAGAATCGCAACCTGGTCGAAGAGGCGATCGAGTCCCGCTACGGGGGAAGGAAAGGTCACAACCGCCATGTCAGGTGATGGTGTTTGGACGACAACTTGGCCGTCACCGGATCGGAAGGAGTCGCCAGTGGGTGAGTGAAGCTGGGGGTCCATGAGGGCAGTCACGGTGTAGGCAACGTCTTCGGAGGTGAAGGGCGTGCCATCGGAGAAATGCAAGCCAGTGCGAAGACGAAATTTGATGGTGCGGCCGTCTGACGTGACATTCCAGGACGTGGCGAGTGCGGGCTCGAGAGCTTGCGTGTGGCGATTGAGGCGAATCAAAACGCCGCCAGTAAGGTAGCGAATTGTTTCGGACTGGCCGTCTTCGACGAGGAGCGGATTGAACGTTTTTGGTTCGCCGCGGAGACAGAAATGGAGTTCGCCGCCGGACTGGCCGGTAGATTGCGCGCCGACGAAAGCTGGCGAACAGATGACAAGGGCAAGCGCGAGAACAATCCAAACGCGGCGCATCATTGAGCGACCTCCTGCTGCGGAAGAACCAGTTGAAAGCACATGACCACAATCACCAGCAAAGCGAGCGGTGCCAGCCTCCAGGGATTGGCCGAGAGCGCGGAAAAATCCTCGAACCCGCGCAGCAGGTTTCCCCAGGACGGCATCGGCTCCATCACTCCAAGGCCGAGGATGCTCAGGTTCGCTTCGGTCAAAATGAAAAGCGGGATGGAAATCAAGAATTGCGTGTAGAAAAGCGGGCGCAGGTTTGGCGCAACGTGACGCCACAACAGGCGCGCAGGCTTGCAACCCGAAGAGCGAGCCAACAGCAGGAAATCGGAATCACGGATGCCACGTACGGCCGCACAAATGACACGGACCGAAACCTGCCAGCCCAGCAGGCCCATCATCAGGAAAGCAATGGCGACAGAGACGAGTGGCGGCACGTCGAGAGGCAACATGGCGCGCACGACAAGAAGCAGAAAGAGCCATGGCAAGGCGAGAGAAAGATCCGTCGCCGCGAGGACAACGCGTTCGAACCAGCCTCCCAAGAGGCCCGCAACGCTCCCCAGCAGAGCTGCGATCAGGGTCGAAAGCAAGGCGGCCGCCGGGGCCAGGAGCAGGGAAACGCGCGTGCCGTAGAGCAAGCGGGACAAAGAATCGCGGCCCAGCGCATCGGTTCCGAGGGGATGCGCGGCGGACGGACGCGCGTTGGGAATATCCCTGTACTGCCGTGCATAAGGGGCCGGCAGCAGAAAAGCGGCGAACACAAACAATAGGAAAATCGCGCACATCACTGAAGCCGCCACTTTCTGGAGAGGCTTCATCGCAGGCTCCCCGCAAGAGCGCGGCCGGCGAGATCGGCAAGCAAATTCGCCGCGAGCATCACAAGAGAAACCACCAGAGTCACGTTGACGATGAGCGGCAGGTCGCGGCCAAGCGCCGCTTGCCAGGCGAGCTGGCCCAAACCCGGCGAATCACATAGCGCTTCGATGGGAATGGCGGCGCCGAAGGAAATCGCGAACGAGACTCCCACAAGAGCCAGGAGCGGCGGCGCGGCGAGCGGAAGAACATGCCGTAGTAAGATCGCGCCGCTTCCTAACCCCCTTGCGCGAGCCGCGAGAACGTGGGGCTGGTCGTAGGAGCGAACGAGCAGGTTTTGGACGTAACTATAGAGCCGCGGAAACACCGCCACGGCGATGGCGCAAAATACCGGGGTTCGCAAATGAACGGCAAACATGGCAACGACGGCCGAGGGCAATGACAACAGCAAACTGTTGATTGCCGTGGACGAGGCTTGGAAAAACCAGCCGCGATAGGCAAGTCCTAGCGATGCCAGGAGCGCCGCAGTCAGCCAGGCAAGGCCCAGTCCTCGAACGACCGAGTCACCGGTTACCGGCAGCCTTTGATGGAGCAATTCGCGAATCGGCCGCTTCAGCGAATCGGATTCCCCCAGATCACCGTGTGCGAGCGCCGCGAGATAGTGGAAGTAGTACGATGGCAGCCCCTGGTGGAGCGCTTGCTTCTGGCGCAACGCCTCAAGACTCTCCGCGCGCCATCTTGGATCGAGTTCCCGTTCGGCAACGCCGTACCCCGGCGCAAAACGCACCAGCGTGGCACTTGCAAGAGCGCCGGCAAGGCCGAGACCGGCAACGAACAGCAGGCGCTGGACCCCCAGCCGCAACAAATTCGTTGAATTTTTCGCCACGATCACTTTTCGTCCGCGCAAAAAAAGATTGCTGGGACCTTCCTCCCCCTAAGACACCGGCTGGAGCTTCGAATAGTGTTTCTCTTTAACCTGGTACATGCTGCGGTCCGCTTCCGAGAGAAGCGCTTCTCCTGAAACGCCGTCGGAGGGGAAGAGGGCGCTGCCGACGCTGACGGACACGATGGTTTCACCGCACACCATCCGGCTTGCCTCCTTCACCGCGCGCGCCAATCGCTTTTCCATTTCTGCCACCAGATCCTTGCTTACTTCCGGGAGGACAAAGACGAATTCATCTCCGCCCAGCCGGCCGACCTGGTCGTATTCGCGGCAGGAAGACTTGAACTGGGCAGCCACTTCCTGAAGCAGCTTGTTTCCCGTCAGGTGCCCGAACTTGTCGTTGACCTTCTTAAACCCATCGAGGTCGCACATCAGCACTGCCAGCGGCCTTCTGGAACGTCGGATTCGAATGAGCTCTTTTTCAAGATGCAGGCAAATCGACCTGGCGTTGGGCAGGCCGGTAAGGTAATCGGTGCAGGCGGTGCTTTGGGCTTGTTCGTACTGCATGGCATTTTCGACGGAAAGGCCGAGCTTGGAGCTGGCGGCCAGGAGCAAGCGCAGATGATCCTTGGTGAAGCAGTTCTTCTCGCGATGATAAAGCGTAAGCACGCCGGCGACGCCGTCGCGGCCACGCAGCGGGACGGACAGCGCGGACTGCAGGGTGGTAACGCGCGAAGAAGCCCCGAGATGGAAAGTCTCGGCGGCGGGATTGCCGTTGGTTAGGGGCTTTTGATTGCGCGCTACCCAGCCCGAAAGACCTTGCCCTAGCGGTACGCGAATGGCGGTGAATAGATCATAGTCGACGCCGTGAACATATTCCGGGATCAGCACGCCGTCCTGGCAAACAAAGAAAACAATCGAGTCGTGCGGAATCAATTCCTTCAAGCGGATGGCCACGACCGAAAGCGTCTCCTTCAAGCTCAAGGAATTTCCAAGCGTCTGGGCAAGCTCAAAGAGCAGTTGAGCCTCCTGCCGGGCCGAGATGATCGAAGTCAAGAAGGGAGTCGCGCGGACTTCGGTCTCGTTCGGAGTGTCCGCGAAACCGGAGGCGGGAGCAGCCGGATTATCCATGGCCGGAGCGATGTCCAAGCGCTTTCGATCGGTTTCCATGGCGTTGACCATTGCTTCCAATTCGACGTAGCGGCGCTCCATGACCTCCACGACGCGCGGGTCGAAGCTGCGCCCTTTCTCCGCAGTTAGGGTTTTCATCGCCTCTTCCGGGGACAGGGCCCGCCGATAGGGCCTCTCCGAAGCCAGGGCGTCGAAGCAATCGACGGCTGAAAGAATTCGCGCGCCAATCGGTATGGCTTCGCGTTTGAGGCCGTCGGGATAGCCCGAACCGTCCCATCTTTCGTGATGAGAGCGCACGATGGGAACAACGGGGTAGGGAAATTCGACGCGATCCAGAATCTCCGATCCGACGATCGGATGGATTTTCATTTTCTCGAACTCTTCCGGAGTGAGGCGTCCGGGCTTGGAGAGAATGTTCTCGGGGACCGCGAGCTTGCCGATATCGTGCAGCATGGAGGCCGCGCGAACGGCATGTAACTGGGCTTCGTCCAGCCCAAGGTCCTTGGCAATCTCGACGGCATAAGTCTGCACGCGGCGCAGATGATCGTGTGTGGTGTGATCCTTCGCTTCGATAGCAAGGGAGAGTGCCTCGATGGTGCGCAAATGAAGCGCGGCAATTTCCTCGGCGTGTTTCTTTTGCGC
>WNFF01001007.1_pt1 | contig 25846 bp, 24 predicted proteins | sample 5400441 | NCBI WGS metagenome assembly WNFF01 (sample SAMN13153345, study PRJNA577476) | soil metagenome | isolation source: 120 cm saprolite under Douglas fir tree site 2 hole 3 replicate 1 | place: USA:California | collected 2015-04-18
GATCCGGTACACCACGGAGGGGGCGGTGGTGACCAGGGACAAATTGTATTCGCGCTCCAGCCTCTCTTGCACGATTTCCATGTGCAAAAGCCCGAGGTATCCGCAGCGAAACCCAAAGCCCAGCGCGGTGGAAACCTCGGGTTCATAGGTGAATGCCGAGTCGTTGAGACGAAGCTTCTCCAGGGCATCCCGCAGGCCTTCGTACTCCGCCGAATCGATCGGGAAGACCCCGGAAAAGACCATTGGCTTGATCTCTTTGAACCCGGGAAACGGGGCCGCCGTCGGACGCTCCTCCTCGGTCACCGTGTCCCCGACCTTGGCGTCCTTGACGTCCTTGATGTTGGCGATCAAGACGCCGACCTCACCGGCCATCAGCTGCGGCACCGGAATGGAATAGGGGCTGAACACCCCCAGGTCCTGGACCTCGAAGCTCTTCTGGTTGGACCACAGCCGGACCCGCTGCTTGATCGAGAGCGTGCCCTCGAGCACCCGGACCAACATCACCACCCCGCGATAGCTGTCGTACCAGCTGTCGAAGATCAGCGCCTTCAAGGGGGCGGTCGGATCGCCGGACGGCGGATGGATGTTCTTCACCACCGCTTCGAGGATCTCGTCGATGCCCACGCCCTCCTTCGCCGAGGCAAGCACTGCCCGCGAGGCATCGATGCCGATCACATCTTCGATTTCGGCACGCGTCCGCTCCGGATCCGCGGACGGCAGGTCGATCTTGTTGATCACCGGGACGACGTCGAGGTTGTGGTCGAGGGCCATGTAGACGTTGGAGAGGGTCTGCGCCTCCACCCCTTGCGACGCATCCACCACCAAAAGCGCCCCCTCGCAGGCGGCCAGCGAACGGGAGACCTCATAGGCGAAGTCAACGTGTCCCGGGGTGTCGATCAGATTCAGCACGTAATTGCGGCCGTCGAGCGCGGTGTAGTTCATCCGCACGGATTGGGCTTTGATGGTGATCCCCCGCTCCCGTTCGAGGTCCATGTTGTCGAGAAACTGCGCCTGCGCATTGCGGGCGGTGACGGTCCCCGTGCGCTCGAGCAAACGGTCGGCAAGGGTCGACTTCCCATGATCGATGTGGGCGATGATGGAGAAGTTTCGGAAGTGGGAATTCTCTGCGGGCATGGAAAGCGCGCCTGCGCTTGAAGCGGGTGTGAGTAACACTGAAGCTTTGCCAAATCCAAGTTGCCGCCGATACGGCGGAAGCTCGGTGATCTAGGTCTTGGCGGCGGACGAGCGAAAATAGGCCAACGTCTGCGGCAATCCTTCCTCGAGCGCGACCGCCGGCGCCCAGCCCAACACGCGCTTGGCGAGCGAGGGGTCGATGCAAGAGCGCCTTTGCTCGCCCGGCTTGGCAGCAGCATGGATCGCCGGCTGTTTCACACCGGCAGCCGCGGCGAGCAACTCGTAGATCCGGTTGATGTCGGTCTCGATCCCGGTGCCGATGTTGACCGGCCCGACGAAGTCACGCTCGAAAGCGAGGTAGTTTGCCCGGGCGACGTCTTTGCCGAAAACGAAATCGCGGCTCTGCTTCCCCTCTCCGAAGATGGTGCAACTCTCGCGCGCCACCAGCCGTCCGGCGAAGATCGCCACCACCCCCGCCTCGCCGTGCGGGTTTTGCCGCGGCCCATAGACGTTTGCATACCGCAAAGCGACGTAATCGAGCCCGTACTGCGCCCGGTAGTACCCCAGATACAATTCTCCAGCCGCCTTGGAGACTCCGTAAGGGGACACCGGCCGGGTGGCGTGCGTCTCCGGCGCGGGGGAAACGTCCTGCTCACCGTAAATGGCGCCTCCGGTTGAGCTGAAGATGAACTTCTTCACCCCCGCCCGGCGGCCCGCCTCGAGAAGGTTGAGCATCCCCACGATGTTCGACTCCGCGTCGAAGCGCGGATCCTCGACCGATTTCCGGACGTCCATCTGCGCCGCCAGGTGGCAAATCACGTCGGGTTTCAGATTCACGATGTAGGCGGCTGCTTCCGGACTGCGGATGTCGAGCTCCACCAGGGACACTGCGCTGCTTAAGTTGCGCTTGTTTCCGCTGGAAAGGTTGTCCAGCGCCACCACCGTCTGCCCGCGAGAGGCGAATTCGTCGCAAACATGTGACCCAATAAATCCGGCGCCTCCGGTGACGAGAACCTTCACGCCGCACCCGGGGTCGACTGCCGGACAGCGATGCCTCGGAAAAACTCGATCGTTTCCTTCAACCCTTCCGCCAGTTGCACTTTGGGCTCCCATTGAAGCAGCTTGCGCGCCCGGGTGATGTCCGGCCGACGCTGTTGTGGATCACCGACCGGCAGAGGCCTGAAGCTCAGCTTGCCGCCTCCGCCCGCTGCCGCGCGGACCGCCTCGGCAAATTCCAACATCGTAAATTCCACCGGATTGCCCAGATTGACTGGATCGGTCACGTTGGAGAGCGCCAGCCGGATTAAACCGTCCACCAGATCGCGCACGTGACAAAACGAGCGGGTTTGCTTTCCGGTTCCAAAAACCGTGAAATCTTCTCCGCGGAGGGCCTGACCGATGAAGGCCGGCACGACTCGCCCGTCGTTCAAGCGCATTCGCGGGCCATAGGTGTTGAAGATCCGGGCGATCCGCGCATCCACCCGCCCCATGCGCTGATAGGCGGAGACGAGGGCTTCGCCGTAGCGCTTTGCCTCGTCGTAGACGGCGCGCGGTCCCACCGGGTTGACGTTTCCCGCGTAGTCTTCGGTCTGAGGATGCACCAGCGGGTCGCCGTAGATCTCCGAAGTGGACGCCTGCAAAAAGACGGCGCCGGTCGCGGCTGCAAGCAAGACCCCATTTTCGGTTCCAATCGAGCCCGCCCGCAGGGTTTCGATCGGCAGCTGCGCGTAGTCCACCGGCGAGGCCGGCGAGGCGAGGTTGAAAACGAAGTCCAGGGGGCGCTCGACCGGGATCTCCTTCGTGATGTCCGCGGTGATCGACGAGAATCGAGACTCGGTTTTCAGGTGCTGAAGATTCGCCGGCGACCCGGTGACGAAGTTGTCTACCGAGACGACCGCGGCGGCGCCATCCGCGAGCAGCCGGTCGCAAAGGTGGGATCCGACGAATCCCGCCCCGCCGAGTACCGCCGCTTGCTTGCCTCGCATTCGTGACATCGGATGACCTTCCTATAGTTCATCGAAGGGTTGCCTGACCAGGAAGCTACGGCAGGTACTTGTCCAGAATAAGATCTAGGCTCTGCCGGATGTGCTCGGCGAACGGAACCTTTGTCTGCTGATTCAGTACCTTGAGTAATTCATTTCGCTCGGGTGTAATGCAAATCTTCGCATTGATTTTCCCCCGGGCAATGGGCGCATGTCAAAGCACATCGGCATACGTGCGTGGTCAAAGCCGCATTCCTTTAGGGCGTGGAACCGCTAGCAGTTGTTCGAAAGGCCTGATGCCATGAAGTTGCTCCGCGCTGGTGTTCCATTCCTGCTCGCCCTCTGCATGCTGAGCACTGCGTGCTCGTCCAACAAGGCCTCCCTCAAAAATGGTCCCGGCTCCCCGAACGACCAGGTCTCGGAAGTCATCCATCAGTCGCGACAAGGGGCGGAGAAAGTCACCGAGCTCGACCTGAACCACGACGGCAAACCGGACGTCTGGGAATACACGGTGAAGTCGAAGACGGCGGAGGGGAAGGAATACGACCGGCTGGTGCGCAAGGAGATGGACATCAACTGGGACGGCAAGGTCGACGTGGTCCGGCATTACGACGAGAACGAGCAGATCTCCAAAGAGGAGTTGGACCTCGACTTCGACGGCAAGATCGATCAATGGAACTATTACGAAAAGGGCGTCCTGGTCCGAAAAGAACGCGATCTCGACTTCAATGGAAAGCCGGATCTCTGGATCTACTATGAGAAGGGACACATCGTCCGCAAGGAACGCGACACCAATCACAGCGGAAAGGTCAACTACTGGGAGTACTGGGAAAACGATCACGTGGATCGCATCGGAGAGGACCTGAACGGAGACGGCCAGGTGGATCGTTGGACCAAGAACCCGAACCCCGGCGGTTGAAAAACTGCAGCGCAGCCCACCTGCTTTGTTGCGGTCCCCTGGCTAGGGTGAGCTCGTCCCCGCCCTGCCGTAGGCGTCTTCCAGACGAACGACGTCGTCCAACTCGGGAGTGCTCACCTCGAAAATGTCGCAGTCGGTCAAGGCGACCATCCGATGTTTCATCATCGGACGGATATGAAAAGCATCGCCCGGCTTCATCTCCTGCTCTTTGAGCCCAGCTCCTTCATCGACGACAAAAAGCAGGCGACCCGTCTGGAGGTAGATCGTCTCGTCCTTGCGGTGATGGTACTGCAACGAGAGCTTGTGGCCCTGGCGTATGTGCAGGAGCTTTCCGACATATCGGTCGGTGCGAGCCCAGATGATCTCGTGGCCCCACGGTTTTTCCACTCGTTGAGCGCTTGCCATTGGATCACCTGCTTCAGTTCACCGAGGTTACAAATGCCTGGAGCTGCGTCTCTCGGCGAAAATCCTCCAGATACTTCGCCGCCGCCTCCTTGGATGCGAACTCACCCATGCGCACACGATACCAGCGGCCGCGGTCCCTGACATCTGATTCGACGACATAGGGCTGATAGCCTTTGGCCCGGAGCTTCGCCGCAAACCGTTCGGCGTCTTCGCGCACCTGGCTCGCGGACAGCTGAAGCGTAAAAGCTCCGCCGCGGGGAGCTTGCTCGGGGGGTGCTTTTTCGGCCTTTGCGATCGCCTGCTTGAGCCGTTCCCGCGAGGGTTCGGATTTGACGGGTTCCGTCTTGACGGGCTCGGGCTTGACGGGCTCGGGGAGCGAGCGCGTCTCCTCCGCCGAGACCGCCTTGCTGGGCGCGGCCGCATCCTCGGCGATGACCACCGTATCTCTGCTGGGCGCATTGCTGTGCTTCCGGGTGAGCTCCTCCTGGAAGGTGAGGCGAGGCTCCACCGTTGGCGCTGCTTTGGCCTGATCCATCGCCGCCGCCTTCGCGTCCAGGGCGGTGAGGAGATCGGCGGCGTTCGATCCGCCTTGTCCACCGGCGAGCTTCTTGCCGACGACGACTCCGAGCACGAACACCGCGCCAATCACCACGATCCCGGCGAGGAAGAAGCTGACGATCTGGCGATTGTCGAGCGACAGCTCGTACCTCTCCCTGATCCGGTGGCCGTCACGCACTTTGCGACTTCTCCTTCATCCGCCCGGCGCGGTCGGTGTGCGGCGGGCGCGAAAACCGTACGCTCGCAGGGATCGAGCGTCAAATAAGCAGCTGCAGCCGCCCGTCGTCGTCGCGGTGCACAGTGTCCCACTCCTCACAGGAGGGGCAACGGAAGGCGTGTTCGGGCAGCCGTTGCCGGCAGGAGGCACATGCAAATCCAAGCGCGGGTTCTCCCAGGGTGCTGAGAATGTCGCGGTAGTCCTCGCGCAGGTCCTCGGCGCGGCCCTGGGCAAGGAGAAGATTGCCGAGCTCCTTGCGCGCTTCCCAGAATCGAGGGTTGCGCTCCACCAGATGGCGCAGCTGCTCGAGGGCGAGATCCGCCCGTTGGGTCTCCCTCAGCAAGAGCGCCATTGCCAACTCGAAAGCCGCGTCCCGGGGGCGCTGAGCAATCTGCTGGCGCAAGAATTCCTCGAGCGGGCCGGCATCGAGACGCGCCAGGGCCCAGAGGCGCGTGGCCCTGGGAGCCAACTCGGGCTCAAGCTTCATCGAGCTGCGCAGCGGCGCCTCCGCGGCGGAGCCTCGACGCAAGGCGAAGCGCGCCTCGGCGAGGGCCAGCTGCGCGTCGGCGGATTCCGGATGAAGCTCGATCGCCCGCTCGGCCACCGAATGCGACTGTGCCGGATCCGACTCGAGAAGGGCCCTTGCGGTCTCGGCCAGCAGATGAGCGAGGATCACTTGACCCTTCCGATCGGAGCTGACCAACCGCAGCTGAATGTCCGCCGCCTTCTGCCATTCGCGCGAGCTTTCCAGCAGCCGCCGATAGTGGAGCAGCGCCTCCTTGTTCCCCGGGTCATCGGCGAGCAACTTCTCGAACGCTTCGACCGCCTTGTCCTTGAGCGCAGAACGCTTGTAGTCCAACGCCAGCTCGAGCTGCGCCTGGCGTTTGACCTCCAGGGCCAGGCCGGGCCTGAGCAGGATGTTCCGGTGGAGGCGGATCGCCCGGTCCAATTCCCCCTTCCGCCGGAAGAGCGCGCCCAAGGCGAAATAGGTTTCCAGTGTCTCGGTGTTGAGCTGCGCGGCCCGGGAGAGCTCCGCGATTGCCGCATCGGGATCGTCGGAAAGGACGTAGGTGAAGCCTGCCAGATAGGCGCGGGCAGTATCCTCCGTGCGCCCCTTACGAGACAAAACGGCGAGGAGGGCAAGCAGGGTCGCCAGCGCGGTGCCGCCGAGCAGCGCCACCAACGTTGGGTTGTGAAGCTCCATTGAGACTTAAGCCAACTGCCGCTGGAAAATCGCGTGCAGCTTGTCGTAGCTCTTCTCCAGATGTTCCACCAGCACCTTGGTCGCGCCCAGGACGGGCATGAAGTTGGTGTCTCCCGCCCAGCGAGGGACCGCATGGTAGTGAAGGTGATCTGCGATTCCCGCACCGGCGCTCCGCCCGAGGTTCATTCCGAGGTTGAATCCGTCCGGGCGGTAAGCCTCGGAGAGCGCGGAGATGCTTCGCTGCAGCAGCTTGTTCAGATCGCGGGACTCCTCGTCGGTCAACGACGTGAAATCGGCGGTGTGGCGCAGCGGGATCACCATCAGATGCCCGCTGTTGTACGGGTACCGATTCAAAATCGCGAAGGAGAGTGGCGTTCGGGCAACGATCAAATTCCGTCGATCCGCCTCGTCCCCCGTCTCCTTGGGAAAAGCGCAGAAGATGCATCCTGCCGGGGCGCCGCCCTCGATGAACTCCATCCGCCACGGCGCCCACAGCGGCTGCATGGTGCTCTCTATCGGATCGGGTAACGCGAGCTGCTCGGCGGGCCAGCGGCAGCCATGGACTGAATCGGCGAACCCCCGATCGAGGCGAAGTTGCCCGCGGAGCTTCCACCGATCGTCCGGCGCTGCTTCGGGTTCAATCGATCCCGCAGTTCTTTGCCGACGGTGAAGTAGGGGATTCGCCGCCGGGGAACCGAAACTTTTTCTCCAGTTTTGGGATTCCGTCCGTCGCGCGGACGGCGCGTCTTGACCGCGAAACTGCCAAATCCCCGGATTTCGATTCGTTGTTCTCGGCGCAGCGCCTTCAGCATTGACTCAAACATCGTCTGAACGATGACCTCGACGTCCCGCTTCGGAACTCGAGGTGCCTTCTGGCTGATTCGCTCGATGAGCTCGCTCTTCGTCATGAAATCCCCCTTTCGCTGTCGCGGTCCCTGGCCTGTACGTCAAACCTCGGGTCGCGGACTGTACCGAAATCAAATCGAACTACAACAGCGTCGGTGCTTGGCCGCACATTTTCCAGGCAGGCACCGGCACAATCCGAGCAAATTGTCCAGCGCTCGTTGCGTGTCGCAACGCGAACAACCCACCGATCAGTCGTTCAGGAAATCCAGCCGCCGCCGAGAACACGCTGACCATCGTAGAAGACCGCAGCCTGTCCGGGCGTAACCGCCCTCGCCGGCGACTCCAGATCTACGGTGACGCAGCCCTCCGGCTCGAGACGAACCCGGCCGAGGGTGCCGATGTGGCGATGACGAATCTTGACCCGCACGGGCGCGTCTGGAGCGGGCGCATCGCAAACCCAATGTGGATCCATCACGCGGAAAGAGTGCCGCTCGTTTTCCGGCGCCGGCCCGACGACGATTTTCCGGCTGCTCGCTTCGATCCGCTGGACGAAGAGCGGCTCGGGACCGGACAACCCCAGTCCGCGCCGCTGTCCAACCGTGTACCGATGAATGCCCGGGTGGTTGCCCAGAACTTTGCCGCCGCGATCGACGATCTCTCCGGAAGGCTGGGGGCCGGCGACTCTCTCCACGAAGCCGGCATAGTCGCCGTCCGGAACGAAGCAGATCTCCATGCTCTCCGGCTTATGGCTGGTAGGTAGATCGTGCCGCTCAGCGATCGCGCGAACTTCCGCCTTGGTGAGCTCGCCGATCGGAAAAGCAATGTCCGCCAGCTCCGCTTGACCCAGGGTAAATAGGAAATAGCTCTGGTCCTTGGCTTCGTCCCGCGCGCGGCAGAGATGCAAGCCGTTGGCGTCGGTCTCGATGCGGGCATAGTGGCCGGTCGCCAACTTCGCCCCGAGCGAACGGGCGCGCTTCAAGAGCAAGCCGAATTTCACGTCGCGATTGCAGGCAACGCAGGGGATCGGCGTTCGACCATTCAGATAGGAGTCGACAAACGGGGTGACCACGCGCTCCTTGAAAACATCTTCGACGTTGGCCACGTAGAACGGGATCCCGAGCCTTTCGGCCACCGATCGCGCGTCGTCGATGTCCTCCGGGCTGCAGCAGCTGCCGCACCGCGCAGCTCCCTCGTAGGACCAGACGCGCAGGGTGATCCCGATCACCTCGTGCCCCTGTTCTTTGAGAAGAGCCGCGGCAGCCGAGGAATCGACTCCACCGCTCATCGCGACGACGAATCTCATTGCCCGCTCTTACCACGCGGGCATTTTCGAGGGTTGCGGCGACCCGAAACGTTCGGCGCCACAGCTTGTCCACATGCCGTTGTCTCAGGGCGAAGGCTCTTTGTTCACAATCAAAAAGAGCCCCGGACTGTCGTTCAGCTGGCCCAATGCCCCGATTTATAAGCGGAAATTGCCCGTTTCGCCCTGTTACGATTGGGTGTCGCGAGGAGATCATCGAAAAACGCACTTTGTGTGAATGTGCCTGTGGAAAACTTTGTGGATAACTCAGCCGGCCCTGGATTGAGCCCATTTCCGTAGCAATCCGGCCAACTTCTCCGGGGAGTTGACGTCCGGATTTTCGAGAACCTGGTCGAGCAGAAATCGCGTCGCGGCCCCGACTTCGCTGGATGGACCGATGCCGAGCACGCGCATGATCTCGTTCCCATCCAAGGCGAGCGCCTGGGTATCGAGCGGCGGGTGGGTGGACAGGATCTTCTGGATGCGCTCCCGGAACTGCGAGAGACGGCGAAGCGCATCCTCCACATCTTTGCCGCGGGCGCTCCAGTTGGCCTGCGCCAAAGTCAGGTGATCGGCGAGGTTCTTCGCGCCGATCGCTGCGACGAATCGCCGAATCTCTTGATCCGGAGCGGTCGGGAGCCGATCCAGGCGATGGTGACGAACCAGCTCGGCGACCGACTCGGTCGTCTTGCGTGGGAACTTGAGGCGTTCGAGAATCTCGGTCGCTTGCTTCGCCCCAAGCGTTTCGTGCTCTGGGAAATCAACTTGGTGAGCGGAATCGCTGATCGCCGTCCTCGGCTTTGCGACATCATGTAAGAGAGCCGCCAGCCTGAGGGACAAGTCCGGAGGGACGAGCTCCACGGTCGCCAGAGCGTGCCCATAGACGTCGTGAGCGTGTGCAGCCGATTGCCCCTGCCCCACTCCCTCGAGAACTTCGGGGAGGAAAACATCGAGCAGGCCGGTGCTTCGCAGAAGGTCGAGCCCCAAGGCTGGCCGAGGCGAGATGAGCAACCTGGAGAATTCTTCACGAACGCGCTCAACGGCAATCTTGCGAAAGGTCGGCAACGAGCGGGGAATCGCCGCCGCGGTCGGTGGATCGATCGAGTAGCCGAGCACCGCGGCGAAGCGCACGGCGCGCAGGGGTCGCAGCCCATCCTCCCTGAACCGGGAGTCGGGATCTCCCACGCAGCGAACCACGCCCGCGGCCAGGTCACGCTGTCCAGCAAACGGATCCCGCAGCTCCTGCTCGATCGGCTGATAGGCCATCGCATTGATGGTGAAGTCCCGGCGCGACAAATCGTCCTCGATACTCGAGTGGAACTCGACGCTCGAGGGGCGGCGCCCGTCGAGATAGGTGCCCTCGGTGCGAAATGTCGTCACCTCGACCGGCGTTCCCTGCATCAGCACGGTGACGGTCCCATGCTGCTTTCCGGTCGGAATCACTTTCGGGAACAGGCGCTGGACATCATCGGGAACCGCGTCGGTGGCGACGTCGTAATCTTTTGGCTCCTCCCCGCGGAGCAGGTCGCGGACGCAGCCCCCGACGAGGAAAGCCTGGAACCCCTGCTCTTGCAGCCGCGACACCACCGCCAGCACCGGCTTCGGGATGTTGACTTTGAGGAGGTTTTCTGGGGCGGGAACGGTGCTCATCGATTGGTCCGAGCGAAAAAGTGACCCCGGCGTGACTCGAACACGCGACCTACGGTTTAGGAAACCGCCGCTCTATCCACCTGAGCTACGGGGCCAATGAGTTGTAAGTTGCCTGGTTCCTCGAAAACATGGTTCACGGCGTGCCCTATACCATGGCTCTCGACGCCAAGAACGAACGAGAGGCCAACGCCGAGCTCGCGCTGTTCAGACGGGATCCGGCTCGATACCTGACGAAGGCCCAATCGGCGGCCAAGCTGGAGCGAGAAATCGTCCAGCTCGATGTTGCGACCGTCGTTCGCTTCCTCGCGCACCTAAGCTCCGAGGGAAGAACCAAGCGGTATCGAGAGAACCTGAGGACGTACCTCTCGCAATGGGCTGAGCAGCTCGCCGGACGCGATCTCCGTGATGTCTCGACGCAGGACCTCAAGAACGCGCTCAGGCGATGGCCCACGGCAAGAAGAACCGCATCATCGCCATCAAGTCGTTTTGCTCTTTCCTGAGAGAGGAGGATGCCACTCTCCCCTTCTCTCAGGATCCGACGCTGGCCTTGAAAGTGCCCCCTGCGCGACCTGAGCGCGCGGTTCGAAGGAAGGGCTACACGATGGAGCACGTGCAACGGCTCTATCGAGCGATTGGGGACCAGTCGGTGCGCAACGTTGTGGTGCTCCTCGCGAAGGCTGGAATGCACGCCACCGAGGTCGATCGAATAGCACGTGGTGAAGGCGAAGTGACACCGGTGAGTGGAGACGGAGAGATTGCGGCAACCATCCGGTTCGTGCACAAGTCGGGGCGCGTGCACACGCAGAGCCTCGATGCGCAAGCACTCGCAGCCGCGCAGAGGCTTCAAGTGCGCGCTGCCGCGCCGGTAGACAGCTGGTGCCGCAAAGTTGTGCGCCGCGCGGCGAAGTGTACTCGCTGCGACATCATCCGCTTTGGCCAACTCCGCCATTCGTTCGTCGCGTGGGCGCGAACGTACGGAGCGGAAGTCCGACCGGCATCGGGAGGTGTTCCGCTCTCTGCCATTTCGGCGGCGCGGACCTCGCTCAGCGAAGGAGCTCTGTCCTACTCGTATGGTTATGACTCGCTAAACCAGCTGAAGCGGGCGACGGACTCCGCAGGCAACAGCACCGTGTTCGACTATGACCTTGATGGCAGAAGGACGGGAATCGCCCGACCGAACGGCGTCAGGACGACTTACGCGTACGACACCAGCAGCCAGGTGACAAGCATTTCGCACACCAAGGCGACCGCGGTATTGTTCGCCTTCTCGTACGCCTACGACAGTCAAGGAAGTCGCATCTCCAAGACACGAGAAGATGGAACGCGAGAGGCATATACGTACTATCCGGACTTGCGCCTCGCCCAAGTGGACTACGGAACCAATCGAACGGTTCAATACTCGCTCGATCCTTTAGGGAACCTGACCTTCATGACGGACAGCGCCCCTTTCTCGCTCACCGAGTCGACGAGGACGGGTTTTCGCTACAACACCTTCAATCAGCTCAATACGAAGACACAGTTCGATGCGCCCTTCGCCGTCACAAATTTCGCCTACGACAACAACGGCAATCTCCTCTCGGAGACCACCGGCACGCAAGTCAAAGGTTACACGTGGGACATGGACAACAGGCTAAAACAAATCACCCTGCCGAGCCTGCTCACCAACACCTTCGGCTACGACGCCAACGGACTGCGAATTCAAAAAGTCGACTCCACCGGAACCACCAAGTATCTCCTTAACGGTTGGCGTGTCCTCGAAGAGTTGGACGCCACGAACAGCGCGAAAACCAGCTACCTCCTGAATCAACAAGTCATTGACGAAATCATCAGCTTTGCCCAGAGCGGAGCCACCTACTACCCGCTCGCCGACGCGCTTGGCTCCATCTGCGCGATTGTCGATTCAACTGGTGGGAACGTTCGCAGCAACTCCTATGACGTCTATGGGGAGCGCCTCGCTTCCAGTGGCAACGGGCCCCAAATTGCTTTCGGATACACTGGCAGGGAGTATGACGCTGATACGGGCATGCTCAATGGTCGAGCGAGATACTTGAACCCCCGCAATGGTGCCTGGCTTTCGAAGGACCCATTCGGGATCCAAGCAGGCGCAAACTACTACTCGTACGTCGGGAACAATCCCGCCGCCGCCTTTGATCCTTTCGGCTTATTCTCAACTTCCACGCATGAGTATATCTTGGATGAGGCCTTTAAGATTCTGAGGCCGAACGAAGTTGCGATTCTTAAACGGGCTAGCGCTGATGTTGACAGCTTCTGGACCGGTCAAAGTCGGGCTCTATCTTACCAGCATCACATGACTGGGGCAGTCAGTCCCGGAAGCGACTGCGTTGTATCAATATTTCATTGTCAATCAGTTGGCACTAGCGGCCTGGGAAGAAGTCGGAGGTTGTGGATTCGGAGATCACGAGAGTGCGCTCTATTCGCTGGGACGAGGAATGCATGCGGTAGTGGATTCTCATTCGCCCTACCACAAAGACTTCCAAGTTTGGAATGGCATTGTTCCCGGTGGCGTTGCTTGGATTTTGGGTCTAGCCAGCGCAGTATTCGTGGGCATTGGTATTTGGACAAATGACTTAACCCACCACTTTGCTGAGAACAAAATCCAGAACACCGACCCTTCTGTTATCGCGGCAATAGCCGCAGCAGGCGACTACTACAGGGCCTTCGAGAGTGTTGTATCTCTGGCGCGCTTGATGCGGGGCTCCTCAGTACATGGGTATCAGTCTCTTGCAAACATGGAACTCGGAAACCCAATGACTAGTGACGGTTTCTAGGGCTTGCACATGATTTCCGACGGCAGCTATCTCAAACCATTGGGCATTGCAGGTGTTGCAGCAATTCTGCTCACCTTACTCTGGACGCTGGTGCCCAGAGAAATAGTGCTTGTCCCAAAAACACGTGTCAGGATTCAGGATGGGACGGGCCGGGGAATTCCAGGAGTCGCAGTTTTTGAGCACTTCGGGCACTACTCCGTAGACGAAAATCTGAGAACTGACACCCGGTTCACCGACGAACTCGGTGAGGCCAAGTTTGAAAGGAAAGTAGTTTCTCTGAGCAGACTTGGTGCATTTTTCGGGGCAGTGCGAACTTTCTTTCGAACCGGCTTTCATTCCAGTTTTGGTGTTCATTCCTGGATGATTGTGGGAACAGGAAAGGCCGGGTTGGGCAGCTTCCCGTCTTCCGTAACATGGCCCAGTCGCGACGAAGTTCTCTATGTCTACGTGGTGGAGTAGTGCTGGGAACGGCCTTCGAAAACCGCGGCGTGTCGATCTCGGATCGCGGTGATCGTTTGGATGGCTCCCGCGTGGATGGCGCCTTGCCACTGCGGGAAAGTGAGCCATTCGGCGATGGTGGAGCAGCGACTGTTCATCCTCTCGCCGGGGGAGAGCCTCCTTCAATCTTGAAAGCGGGCCAGTTTTCAGCTCCCACGATCAACCTCCCGCAGTAGTTGGATCCGGCGATTGCCCGCAGTCACCGCGATCGCCATCTAGTCCGCTGGATCATTGATTACTTCCAAAATGGTCATTGGGCGTGGGCCTCCGTTGTGCGGATGCCGAAGCGTCGCATCTTCTCGAGAATCTGATTGGCGGTCTTCGTCCACTTGAGTGGTTTTCCGCTTTCGTTGTGGGCTTCGACGTAGTCAGTGATCGCTTGGCGAAGCTGTGGGACGCTGGTGTGCGATCCGCGCTGAAGCGCGTGTTGGGTCAAGAGCCCAAAGAAGCGCTCCACTTGGTTTAGCCACGAGGCGTAGGTCGGGGTGAAATGCAGGACGAAGTGGGGATGGCGCAACAGCCATCGCTGTACGGGCGGAGACTTGTGAGCGGAGAGGTTGTCGAGCACAACGTGAATGGCCAAGCCGACCTCGACACTCTGATCAACCTCGTCAAGGAATGCCGTGAAGTCTTTGGCGCGGTGCTGCTTCTTGCAAGCCGCGAGGACCTTGCCTGTCGCGACTTTCAACACCGCGAAGAGATCGAGGGTCCCGTGACGGACGTAGTTGTGGGTCTGTCGCTCAGGCTGGAAGCGATCTTCTGAAAGCGCGGCTTATGCCGTGCACAGCATGAGCCGCGCTTTTCGAGGATCGTCTCCAGGAGTGTTCACCAGCAAGATAAAAACAAGCGCCGAAGGCCGTGGCTTGTCCACGCTCGGTTTCTGCGTCTTGCGATTGGCGAAGGCGGGCCTCATTTGAAGGGATCCGCTGTGTCCTACGGCCGGGGAATTCTAATTGGCGCTGCAGTACTCATCGGAGGTTCGAAGCTATTCGTGATCTGGGATAGCGATCGCGCCGAATGGTTCCCGAATTGGCCCGAGTGGGCATGGCTATGATGTTTACAGCGATCAGCTTCGCGATAGCGGCGGCTTTCATTGTTCCACTAAATATCCTGGCGATGCGCGAAGTGCTTCGCCACAATCCGGGCCGTGAGATCCGTGCCTTCTTCTCGCTGAAAAGCCCTTACGTGGGGAAGGCCAAGAAATATCGTGAGATTTCGATCGCGGTAGGGCTCGTCTGGTTCTTGGCCAATGTGGCAGTGGGCGTCTGGCAAGCGAACCATCACTGAATTGGAGGTGGCCCTTCGCTGATGCGGTACGAGGAAAACACGCGTCCCCCGCCCCGGACTCTCAACAGACCAGGTTCGAAGGTCCGTGGTCGGTCAGATCGCGGTGCCATCACGACCTATCCCGCAGTTTCTGAAGATTGTTTTCCACTTGATCGCTGGGGGGTGGGGAACGTTTTCCGTTGCCGTCAGGCGGCCTGTGCATTGGGTGCGTACCTGGCCGCGCACCACCATCCTACGGATGGATGGCACTATTTTCGGATACGTCAGGGATACGCAATGGCCAAGCCGAGTCGCTTGGAAGTTGGCGCCTACGTGCATGACGGACACGTCACTAGAACGTTCGTATCAGGGAAGGCGACCATCCTGAACGAAAGTTTGGAGACCCTTCCTCCTCTCACCTGAGCCCTTCGCAGCAAGCTCGACCGCCGGCGCGGGCACAGCTCCGATTGGTCAGCGCTGTCCACGTTGGAGCTGCCTACGATCATGCCTCGCGCCAGTCCAGCCGGACCGTTAGATTGCCCCCATGGTCCGGGCCGCCGACCGCGATCCACTTTGGTACAAGGACGCGATCATCTACGAGACGCACGCGAAGGCCTTCTTCGATGCGAACGGGGACGGCATCGGCGACTTCGCCGGGTTGGTCGAAAAGCTCGACTACCTCGAGCAGCTCGGGATCAACTGCCTCTGGCTCCTGCCGTTCTTCCCCTCGCCGCTGCGGGACGACGGCTACGACGTCGCCGACTACCGCGGCGTCCACCCTTCGTACGGGTCGATCGCCGACTTCCGGCGGCTGGTCGAGGAGGCTCACCGGCGCGACATCGCCGTCCTCATCGAGCTGGTTGTGAACCACACGTCCGACCAGCATCCGTGGTTCCAGCGCGCGCGGCGTGCACCGCCTGGCTCCGTCGAGCGCGACTACTACGTCTGGAGCGATACCGACCGGCGCTTCGCGGACGCCCGGATCATCTTCACCGATACCGAGCGCTCGAACTGGGCCTGGGACGAGGTGGCTGGCGCCTACTATTGGCACCGCTTCTTTTCGCACCAGCCCGACGTCAACTTCGACAACCCGCGCGTCCTCGAGGAGTTGCTCGGGGTCCTGCGCTATTGGGCCGACTTCGGAGTGGATGGGTTCCGCCTCGACGCAGTCCCCTACCTCGTGGAGCGGGAAGGCACGAGCTGCGAGAACCTGCCCGAGACGCACGAGGTCATCCGGCGGATCCGTGCTGCGCTCGACCGGGAGTTCCCAGACCGGATGCTCCTCGCCGAGGCGAACCAGTGGCCATGGGACGTGCGCGCCTACTTCGGGGAGGGCGACGAGTGCCACATGGCGTTTCATTTCCCGCTCATGCCCCGAATCTTCATGGCGCTCCGGCTCGAGAACGCCGAGCCCATCGTGGATATCCTGGGCCGCACGCCAGCCATCCCGGAGAGCTGCCAGTGGGGCCTCTTCCTCCGCAACCACGACGAGCTGACTCTTGAGATGGTGAGCGAGGAAGAGCGCGACTACATGGTCCTCGCGTACGCGCGCGATCCCTACCAGCGCCTCAACCTCGGGATCCGGCGCCGGCTCGCGCCACTCGTCGAGAACGGCCGACGACGGATAGAGCTGCTCAACAGCCTGCTCTTCTCTCTGCCGGGGACGCCGATCATTTACTACGGCGACGAGATCGGGATGGGGGACGACGTTCTTCGCCCAGACCGCGACGGCGTCCGGACCCCGATGCAGTGGAGCGGGGGCCCGAACGCGGGGTTCTCGACCGCGCCGGCATCGGCGCTGTACTCGCAGCCCATCTCGGATCCGGTGTACGGCTACGCGGCGGTGAACGTCGCTGCGCAGCTGAGCGATCCCTCCTCGCTTCTGCACTGGATGCGGAACCTGATCCGGCTGCGTAAGCAGTTCAAGGTTTTCGGGCGTGGGACGCTGGAGTTCGTTCCATCCTCCAACCCAAAAATCCTCGCCTACGTGCGGCGGTGGGGCGAAGACACGGTGCTCTGCGTGGCAAACGTCTCGCGACAGGTGCAACCCTTCGAGCTCGATCTCTCGTCGTTCGAGGGCGCCACGCCGGTGGAGATGCTCGGGTACACGCCGTTCCCCCGGATCGCCGGCGCGCGCTACTTCCTCAGCCTGGGGGGCTATGGGTTCGCATGGTTCGAGTTGCGCCGCGCCCGGCCGGGCGGTGGCGGCGGCGCCGCCCACGCCCGCTGAGGGAGGCACCGGATCACACGTGGTGGATCCCGCCGCGCGCCTCCTCCTGCGGCTCCGGCGGACCCTCGGGCGATCCGGGCTCCGGAAAGTGGCGCTGTAACGACCGGGCGACCAGATCCTTGGCCCCGAGCCCGACGGCGAGCGCCAGCGCGAAGACGATCCCGCCGAAGAGGATTCCGAAGGCGAGCGGCACCACGCTCGCCCCGATGCCAGCGTGATCGAGCGCGATCGCCGCTCCGAGGAGGACGACCAGCCACCGCGCGCCGAGGGCGAGCAGGCGCGCCGACTGCATCCCCATGTTCACCGCTCCGATGAGCATGTTCCGCTCGACGACGCGGGCGATGCCCACCGCGATGGCGAAAATGGCAAACGCCACGAGGAGGCGCGGACCGTACTCGAGGAGCCGGATCGAGATCGCCGACGCCGCCGGCGTCTCGAGGATCGACAATCCGAGGAACAGGCCCAGGACGATCACGGTCCAGAATGAGATGCGGGTCAGGAGCCTCGTCGGGCTCGCCCACGTGCCGGCCGGCGGCGCGACGCCCCACTCGCGGAGGCGGCGGTCGACCGCGAGCCTATTGCCCAACCTCCGCACCGCGCTCTGCGCCGCGACCGCCAGCACCACGGTCAGCGCGAAGATGAGGAGCATCGCGAACACACTCGGCAGCAGCTGCGCGGCCGCGTTCAGCACGCGTTCGACCGAGTCCAGGAAAACGCGCTTGGTGTTCTGCCACATCGCCGTTCCTCCTTCAGGGATTGAAGCCGTCGGGCCACCGCCAGCGAGCAATGGCGTACCGCTTCTCCCGTTCAAACCAACCGCACAGCGCCTCTACGCGCGCCTCTGTCCCATCCCCGTCGAGCTCGCGCACGTCGTCGGCGAACCCGCGCACCCATCCCAGGTAGAGCGACGTCATCGAGCGGAGCAGTTGCTGGGGCTCGACGGCCCGGGTGAAATGCGCGACGGCGAAGTCGTAGACGATTCGCGCCCAGAGGGGGTCGCTGACGCGCGCTTGTCCGGCGGGCGCGGCCGCGGCGCGACGCAGGGGGAGCAGCGTGGCCGGGGGTAGAACGAGCCCCCAGAGCGCCTCGAGCTCGCGGAGACCGAGGCGGAATCCATCCTCGAGCGCCCCGAGGTCGACCTCCGAGGGCTCGCCGTTCAGCACACCCGCCTGGCCGAAGGACGGGACCGGCTCGGACCCTTCTACCCGCTGCCACCGGTCCGCGTACCGTTCCGTCTCGTGGAACAAGGGTCCGACGATCCGAGCGAGTGCTTGGCTCGCATCCTCGACCTGACCCGCGCTGCCGGGCCATCGGCCCAGCCAGGCCTGGCATGCCCGGAACGGACCGGCGAGGGCGCTGGCAACGAGCCACGCGCCGGAACCGGCGTACATCCGATCCCGCCGCCACGCCGGCTGCGCGAGCAGCGAGCGCGCGAGCCCGAGGGATATCGCCGCTTCCCAACCGGTGGGCTGGCGAAGCCGGCGCCCGTACAGTGCCCGAGTCATCGGGTAGACGATGGCCGTGTTGAGCATCCCGTCGAGCTTCCCGCGGCGGTACGAGGGGCATACAAAGTCGAAATCCTCCTCGAGAATCGGCTGGAGGAGCAACCCGAGCCAGTCGACGCTCTCGTCGTGCGGGCCGGCCGAGAGGAGCGCCGCGGCCCGTGCGCCGCGGCGGTCGGCTTCCCGGAGCACTGCCCGGAGGTGCCCCGCGATCAACCCTTCCGCGAGCGCGGGCCCTGCGGCCGCGGGTGGCGCGTCAGGCGCGGCGGCTGGATCCACCAGCGCAGGCTCGGGCCCGGCAGTGGTGACGAGCACCGTCGCGGTGCATCTCGCAAATCTAGAGGCCAGCCGGGCCCGGATCGAGGCGGCGGACTCCGACGCCGATTCGCGATCGCCCGCCTCGAACGCGATGAGGATCTCGCCGGGGGCAGCTGAAGGGCTCAGCCCTGTGGACGTCGCCGACATAGGGTGACCATCGTACGCCCCCTGGCTCGAGATCGCTCTCGCCTTTGGTGGGGATGGGCCCGAACCGGGCGCATTCAATCGGAGAATTGAAGCACAGCGCAATTGTCTCCGACAGCGCCCCAAATCCGAAACGGTCTATTCGAGGCACGCAACGGCGTGCTCGATGAGGTCCAGAGATCCGCGACAGTAGGGGTCAGGTGGCCTGACCGAGGGTAAGCCGTCGGCGCTCGGCGAGGCGTTCAGCAGCTATCGGCTTCAAGACCGCGATCGGCAGCTGCTGGCAATGCTGGCGATGTGCCGATATTTGTCCCGAGCGACGTGCGAACCCCGCCGGAGCGCTCATGGACCGGGCATTGTGGCGCGGTGTGCGAACAGATTCACCGGCGCCACAAAGCCCGCAGCGTGGAATTCGAGGAATACGACATGCCTCCGCATTTCCGAAGGCGGAGAGAGGAAGTCACGCGATACCTCTAAAGCCGACTTCAAGCTCGTTTTCTCTGCGTTCCAGTTTGCAGGTAAGGTTCGCTGAGAACCATGGCCGTATCCACGCTTGGGCATTCGATAGGTTTTCGGGGACGCATTCTGCGGACGTGGCAGGCGGGAGTCCTCCGACTGACTGAAACCGTCGCACCCAGCAACTCGCACGTGGATCAGCGCCCCTACATCTCGAGCCTGCTGGCCGGAGCGTATCGTGAAGGGGTTGGTCAGCTCGACCAGGAGTGCTCGCTCGGCACGGTCATCTGGCACGCTGCGGGCGAGGTCCACTGGGCCAGGCGTCCCGCTCTCTGATAGCCCGCGGGAATGCGATCCACGTCACTTCTATTTTTCATACTCTGCGGGGGTGCCGCATACGGCGCCGGCAGTGTGGAGGAATCACTCTCGGCGTATCGCAAAAACCAAGTAGCCGACGCGAAAGCCGGTTTTGCCGCGATAGCGGCTGACAATGCGGCCTCGCCCCGCGATCGCGCTGTGGCGAGACGCGAATTGGCGCGCGTTGCATGGCTCATTGATGCCGATCCCGCCGCAGCTCGAGCCCAGCTTGAGATCGCAGAAGCTTGGGCGGACGAGCCCTGCCAAACCGCCGCGTTACTCGTTCGCCTGCTCCGAGAATCCGGGCAGCCAGCCAAGGCGGTGCATGCGGCGGCTGCCCACGGTGCACAGTGCACCGAGGGTCGCGATGCCTTGCTCGTTCAAGAAGCTCGAGCCTGGGCGGATTTGGCAATGGAAAAGAGCGGCTCGTCACGGTCTCGAGCTCTGACGAAAATGAAGAGCAGCCTCGAGGGGCTGACAGCCGAAGGACGGCGCGGGCTCGACGCCAGCCGACTCAACATCGACCTGGGTTTGCTCTCTTCAACGCCTGAGCGCGCTTTTGAGGGCTGGCAAAGCTATTTCTGGCTTGCCAACCGAGAGGTGCCACCGGCATTGCTCGAGGACTTTCCTAATTCAAGAGAGCTGTTCCGGCGCGCTCTCGTCCCCTCGGCAAGACTAAAGGACGAGATTGAGCTGCTGCAACTGCTGGTTCGCACCGGGTTCTACCCCGAGGCGAAGCAGTTCGCGACCCTGCACAATGTCGCGCGGAGAGCACAAGCTGATCGAGATCGAGGTTGGTCTTCGGTCGAGGCCTATTTTCTGTTTCGGGCCGCCACCGAGCGAATGACCTTGATTCATTACCGAAGCCTTGCACACGGCAAGAAGGGCGGCGAGGTGTATCAACAAGAGATTACAAAGCTGATCGATCGGACCGCGGCGAAGCTGGCATCACGCTTCCCTGCTGGCAATGCGTCCGCGAAGGAGCTGCTCCGTCGGGCGTGGGGATTGCACTTCACCGTTGGATTGACCGGCGGCTACATGAGTCTTCACCTCGGCCATGTGATCGAGGATGTGCGCGAGAACATCGAGCAGCAGGGGCGAACGGGTGCGGTTGAGCGCATCGTGCTCGAGAACATGGTGTCCAACGGATACGAAAGCTGGTTGTGGGACGGGTGGGCGCAAGCCGGGGGTTGGGCAGAAGCAGGCGCCAGGTTGATCCAGGTGCGAACCAGTTATGTTGGGTCGGTTCTTACCGCGCTCGGTTTGCGTCTCGGTCGTCCTGCGAGAGCACGAGCTGACGCAGATCTTCCCGAGCGGGAGAAACGGGATGACGAGATTTTGCAAACGAAGGACGTCGCCGATCTCCCGGGATTGGCTGAGCGCCTTCGGCTGCAAACCATCGACCAGATCGTCGCCGACATGAAGTCTGCCGGAGAAGCGCCGGATGATGACAATGCGTTTCAAGGCCGCTATTGGCGAGCGCTCATTGGGGCGACGATCACGATCCACGAGGGACGCCACGTCCTTGACCAGATGCAGTACGCAGGTGAACGGGCGCTATCGTCCGAGGAACTGGAGCTCCGCGCAAAGCTGTCAGAACTGCAGTTTGGCGAATATCCGCGGCTCAGTTTGGGCAAAATGGTCAATGGACAGATCGGCGGCGAGAGCAGTCACGGCAAGGCCAATACCCGCATCCTGAGGGGACTTGGACTCTGGATCCAGAGCAACTCGGCAGCCATCGAGGGCTTCAATACAAACCGTCCCGTGCTGCCGCAGATCGACAAACTGAGCGACAAGCAGATTCGAGTCTTCGCATGCTCGCGCGACCCAGCGTGCAAAGATCATGAGCGAGGACACCCCGATCTTTGATCAAAATTACAGACCTGAAACACGGCGCAAGCGGCCGTGGCACAAGGGGTTTTCCGGACACCCGACAACCCTGGTCGGCGCTGAGCGACGTGGTAGCTGCCGTGGCACCGGCGTGAGGGAGTAGTTTTGCGCTGAGTTTGGCAGACCGTTCGCAGGCCCGCATTTGGCCCAGAGCAGTGGCACGCCCCGGAGGCATACGACGTCTTCCTGGCGCGAACAACTTGTTGAGCCTCTGATTGACGGGCCATATCGCGGTGCGTCGTGCAAACGACCCTTGATTCGCTAATCTCCGCGCCGCAACGTCATCGAGGGAGGGCCCATGCGAAAATCCAGCTCAAAGAGTTCGCTCCGCAATGTCACACTCACCGCCGTCGCGCTCGCTGCATCGGTCGCGACCGCCTCCGCGCCGGTGGTGACCACCAGGGACGGCCGCGTCCGCGGTATCTCTTCCGGCGGCATCGAGCGATTCCTCGGGGTCCCGTACGCGATGCCTCCAGTCGGCGACTTGCGGTGGCGACCGCCGCAGCCGCACGGACACTGGAGGCGCGTGCGCGAAGCGACGGCGTTTGCGAACCACTGTCCGCAACATGCATCGCCCTTCGGTCTGGCCAGCAGCACCGAGGACTGCCTGTACCTCAAGGAACGACTTCCGGTGATGGTGTGGATCCACGGCGGCGCGCTCCTCGTCGGCGAGAGCGACGATTACGATCCGGTCCGGCTCGTGCAGCACGGCGTCGTCCTGGTGACGATCAACTACCGGCTCGGCTCGCTCGGCTTCCTCGCTCATCCGGCGCTGACCGCGGAGTCGGACGTGCACGCCTCGGGCAACTACGGCCTCATGGATCAGCAGGCGGCGCTGCGGTGGGTGGAGCGCAACATCGCATCGTTCGGCGGAGATCTCCGGCGGGTGACGATCTTCGGCGAGTCCGCGGGCGGCCTCAGCGTTCATTCACACATCGCCTCGCCGCTCTCGGCCGGCCTGTTTCACCGCGCCATCGTCCAGAGCGGCGCGTACGCGCTCAGCCAGCCGTCGCTCTCGGACGCCGAGGCCCAGGGGCAGGCGCTCGCGATGCGCGTGGGATGCACCGACCAGACCGCTGCGTGCCTCCGCGCGACGCCGGTCGCGACACTCCTCGACGCGCTCCTCGTCGCAACGGTCGTTCCCGATGTCGACGGGTACGTGCTAACGCAGACCATCGGCGCGTCGTTGGCGTCCGGGCAGTTCAACCGCGTGCCGGTCATCGAGGGCTCGAACCACGACGAGTGGCGGCTGTTCGTCGCGCTCAACGTCGACCTGGTCACCGGGCCGCTCACGCCCGAGCAGTACACCGGCGCGATCGCGGCCACGCTCGGCGTGCCGCTCTCCACTGCGGAGTTCCTCGCCTCGTTCTATCCGGTCGAAAGCTACCCCAGCACGGACCTCGCTCTCTCCGCGCTAGGCACCGACGCGATCTTCGCTTGCAACTCGCGCAAGGCGGTGCGGCTGCTGTCTCAGTACGTGCCGACCTACGGGTACGAGTTCAACGACGAGGACGCACCGCAGCGGTTCCTGCCACCGGTGAGCTTCCCATATGGCTCGGCGCACGCGTCCGAGATCCAGTACCTGTTTGGCCTGCCCGCGACGGTAGAGGCGCCCGAGCTCAACGCAGAGCAGCGCCGGCTCTCGCGGGCGATGATCGCGTACTGGACGAGCTTCGCGAGGACCGGCTCGCCAAACTGGTTCGGCACTCCGTCCTGGCCTGCATATGACGGCGCGAGCGACGCGATGCTGTCGCTTGCCCCACCCCACCCCGCGCTGGAGACGGGCTTCGCGGCAGATCACATTTGCTCCCTCTGGACGCCGACACCGTAGAGGCATTGCGTCTAGGACAAAGAACCAACGTTCTGTAACCTCGCTCGTCGTGCCTCTGAGATCCCCGCAGGATCTTGCCGTGGCTCCTGCTCAACGCCCACAGCGGCAACCAGTTTCGATGTGCTGAGCGACTACCTGGCTGCCGATCACGTTGCGCAGGATAGGGCGCCACTCGAGCCCCGCACGGTCCGGCACGTCTGCTGAGTTTTGCATCGAGCGCGGCAACCCGGGCGCCATCGCGAGCTCTCCAGCGAACAACTCCGCCTTGGATGACTCGGGGCTCGGCTGAATAGGAAACTGTTGTACATTTGGCCCCGGAAACCGGGCTTAAATGTACAACAGATGCTCCCAGCAGGCGCTAGCAGTGGAAGTGTCGACCGGGGAATTGTCGCTCGGCGAACGGCTAGACGTTCTATTCGGGCAGCCCTAGCAATAACTCCTCTCTGAACACCGGGAGGTGCACATGCAAAGAGTCATTTCATGGATGCTCGCATCGATTTTGCTGGTCGCCTGCCAATCACTGTCGTCGCCACTCGAGGCGCTCACTTCGGACTTCACCTGGACCCAAGCTGCGGATTGTCCCCAGCCCCGCTTCGAGGCGATGGGCCTGGCGGTGAACGGCCAACTCCTGGTGATGGGAGGCTTCGTGAGCGAATCGCTTGCGGTGACGTCGCGGGTGGACGTTTTCGATCCGGACTCGAATGTTTGGAGCCAGCGACAGGACCTACCCGGTGCGGAGACGCATGCTGCGGCCGTAGCCAAGGATGGGACGGTCTACGTGGCTGCTGGTTATCGCGGGCCGATTGAAACCTGGGTCACCAGCTCGGAGTTTTGGGCCTACGACTTCGCCAACGATGTCTGGAATGCGCTGCCTTCGTTGCCCGCGCCCCGCGCGGCGTTGTCCCTGACGAACGCCGGCAACACGTTCTTCGCCATTGGAGGTCTTGCCGCAGACGGCGACTCGGACTCGCCCGAGAACACGTACTGGTCCATCGATGAGGAGCAGTGGACGGCTGCGCCAGATCTGCCGAATCCGCGCAATCACCTTGGGGGCGCGGCGGTGCAGGGACAGGTATACATCGTCGGCGGTCGCCACTCGTGGGATGAGACGGGCGGAAACCAGTCTGCGCTGCACCAATTCGACCCGAACAGCTCGCGTTGGACTACCTTGACGGACATTCCGCAGGGTCGCTCCGAAATTGCCGCGTCCACATTCTCCACTGGCGATCGCTTGGTGGTGATCGGCGGCTCGGTCAAGGGTGCGAGGCCGAGCTCCGACGTCTGGGTCTACGATCCTGGGACGGACCAGTGGGCCGCGCTCCCGCCGCTGCCGGGTCCGCGAAAGGGCGCCGTCGCCGACGTGATCGGCAACAGGATCGTGGTCACCACCGGATCGCTGACGGGCACAGACCCCGCGGGCACCACCTGGATCGGCTGCTGCCTGGATTGAGGTAAGAAGTACTGTCGCTGTTCGGATCCCGGGCGAGGTCCCGGGGATTTCTCAGAAGTCCTCGACCGCGCGCACGACGGGCAGTGAACCAACGCTCCCCCTGCCACCGGCCAGTCGCTTCCCTCGTCAAAGCGAAAGAGTTGCCTTGGTGAGTGACGGCCGGCAAGCGACGCCCGTATTGACGCCTTTACTTGCGTGGAGCAGGATTTCACAGCGCGGCGCGAAGCTTCGACGGATGAGGTCTTGAATGAAAACACCAGTTTCCGAGGTCGTCGCGCCAGTGGCAGGACTCGTGCTCGCGGCGGGTCTTTCCACGCGCATGGGGCGCAACAAACAACTCCTCGAGCTTCGCGGGGAGACTGTGGTAGCGCGCGCCGCTCGCATGGCCCACGAGGCCGGCCTTTCGCCGGTGATGGTGGTCCTCGGGCACCAGGCCGAGCTCGTGCGCGCAGCCGTCGCGCACTTGCCTATCCTCACCGTCGAGAATCCTTCCCCGGAGCGCGGGGCCACCAGCTCGGTCCGCGAGGGCATCGCCGCGCTCGCGAAGCATGCCCCTGCCGCCCAGGCCGCGGTCGTCATTCTCAGCGATATGCCACTGGTGACCGCAGCCATGGTGCGGGGGCTGGTTGAATCCTGGCGCGATCGCCGCCCTCCCCTCGTCTTCTCGCTCTACGACGGGGTCATTGCTCCGCCCACGTTGTTCGACGCATCGCTCTTCGCCGAGCTCCGAGCGCTCGACGACGAGGGTTGCCTCAAACGCGTCGTCAAGCGCCACCGCGCCGAGGCACTCGAGGCGCGCTGGCCGGCGTCGGTGCTGGCCGATCTCGACGAGCCGGGCGACCTGCCACGGATCGAGACTCTTCTCGGCGGCGCGGGGGACGTGCGGTGAAGAAGGATCTC
>WNFF01001221.1_pt1 | contig 25834 bp, 27 predicted proteins | sample 5400441 | NCBI WGS metagenome assembly WNFF01 (sample SAMN13153345, study PRJNA577476) | soil metagenome | isolation source: 120 cm saprolite under Douglas fir tree site 2 hole 3 replicate 1 | place: USA:California | collected 2015-04-18
GGGACGGCCTGCAGCGCTTCGATCGCAGCGTCAAGGTCGCGATGCTCCTGCCGCAACCGCTCGAGCTGTGCCTTCAGCTCGATTTCTTCTTCTTCGGTCATTCGCAGCCGCCGAATCCCAATGTCGCCCTCTCCCTACCCTCCCGTTCCCTTGCGTCGTCCCTCCCCCGCTTGCGGGGAAGGGTTAGGGAGGGGGCGAAGGGAGGGTAGGGAGGGAGCGTCCTGGCCTCTCCGCGCACCCCAAAAAATTCCGCCCGCCAAATACCACGATTGACCCCACGATGCTGCCTGAAAGCTTGCCGCAAGATCAAGTTGTCCGGGGGCACCGAAGAGTTTTCGGTGATGAGCTGCGACATTTAGATCACAGAAAAAATTTTAGTGAATGACGAGGATTTTTGAAGGTTATATATTACCACCACACTGGACTACACCGGATTTGTCGCATCGACTCGATTTTACGCTCGTGTCACAACGCCGTCGTCAGGCGGCAATCTGACCACGGAGACTTCGATACATGGCTACATCGACGCATCTTGCAGAACTCGAACAGCGGCATCGGATGCTTGAAGATGAATTGGCTGAGGCGCTTCGGCATCCATCCACGGACGATCTCGAATTGCGTGAATTGAAGCGCCGCAAACTGCAACTTAAGGATGAAATGGCGCGATTGACTCAGGGCGCAAGTCTTCACTGATCTCGTCTTCACTGATCACGAGCCTCATCCTCTTCGCACTTTCGGTTTTTTAGAACCGCCGGCCCTCGACAGCGAGGCCGGCGGTTGTATTTTTAGCGATCGATTTTTAGCGATCCGGGTGGGATTTTGAGGAGGCGGGACGACGATGAGACCCTTGAATCTTCTTGCGGCGGCGGCTGTCACGTTCGTGGCGACCTGCGGAACAGGCGTCGCGCAAACCTATCCGTCGCGCCCGATCACTTTGATCGTGCCGTTTCCGGCCGGCGGCGGCGTCGATGCGGTCGCACGCATCGTGGCCGAGAAGCTCGCTTCGGGCCTGCGCCAGCAGGTCGTTATCGACAATCGCGGCGGCGTCGCCGGCGTGATCGGCATGCGGGTGGCCGCAAAAGCGACGCCCGACGGCTACACCTTGGTGATGTCTCACACCGGCATCACGGCGATCAATCCGACGCTCTACGTCAATCCGGGTTATGACCCGCGCCGGGATTTCACCCCCATCGGATTGATCGCCACTACTCCGATCGTGCTGATGGCCAACACTGCGTTCCCGGCGCGCACCGTGACGGACCTGATCGCCATGGCGAAGCGCGAGCCCGGCAAGCTCAATGTCGGCACGCCGCCGCCCGGGACCGGGGCGTTCCTGTCGGCAGAGCTCCTAAAAGTCGCCGCCGGGATCGACTTCACCATCGTGACCTACAAAGGCACCGGCCCGCTCACCAACGATCTCATCGGCGGCCATGTGCCGATCGCATTCAACGTGCTGGCGCCCGCTATGGGCAATCTCCAGGCCGGGAACTTGCGGGCGATCGCGACCGCGGGCGCCGAGCGCCTGAGCCTGATGCCCGATGTGCCAACCATTGGGGAATCCGGCCTGCCGGGCTTCGAGGCCGTGCTGCATTACGGCCTGATGGCCCCGGCCGGCACGCCGGCTGACATTGTGATGCGCCTCAACGACGAATTGCGGAAGGCGGTAGAGCTTGAAGATGTGAGGGCCCGTATCGCGGCCGACGGCGGCGATGTGCTGACCTCGACGCCCGAGCAGTATGCCGCCGATATCGACCGCGAAGAGCGCAAATGGGGGGCGTTGGTACGAAAGCTTGGGCTCAGGGTGGAGTGAGGGACGCGGTAATACCTCAAATCAAGCGAGCAAGTCGGCCACTGGAACCGTAATTCCCGGCGGATCGAATACAAGCTCGCCGTCCTTCACGATGCTGACAACGATTGTTCCATCGGACTGCCTGCTGTAATGCAGGACATGGCGTCGTCCGAGGTCGACAATCAAGTAATGCGCAAGGCTGGCGACTCGAAAGTAGTCGGCAAGTTTTATGGTCTTGTCCAGATTACGGGTCGATGGGGAAAGCACCTCGACCGCGATAACGGGGTAAGGTGCGACCATCGTATTGTCGGCAATTCGTTCCCCGCAATTAACCAAAGCGTCGGGCTCATAGCTGGTCTCGTCGTCGACGACAATAGCTAACCCGTCAACAAACGCTTCGCACGCAACGCCAGCTCGTCCTATCGCAATTTCAAGCGCCCGAAGGGCCTTTTGCTTGGCCCGAACGTGTTCAGCACGTTCGGGCGCCATAGCGACGATTTCGCCGCGGACGAGTTCGTAACGTCCTTTCTCCTGGGTTTCCGCCCAGTCGAGGAATTCCGGCACGGTCATGCGTTTGTTGGCGGGAGCGTTCATGTTTGCACTCTAACACGCCGGTTTGACGTATCCATTCAGGAGAGTTTCTACATCATAAATGATATCATAGTTACTCCAGCGCTAGTCGAGGATGGGCCGGCCATGACTTCGGCAAAATGGTTCAAATGACCGCGATCCGCTCTAACTCGACATCGACCGGCGGACCGTCTCCGCAATCCGCTCCACCGTCGGCAGGATCATGTCCTCCAGAATATCGGCCGCCGGCAGCGGTACGTGCGGTGTTGTGATCCGCACGGGCGGGCCGTCGAGGTCGTAGAAGGCCTCATCGGCCACGATGGACACAATCTCGGCGCCCCATCCGCACAGCCGCGGGTTTTCCTCGACGGTAAACAGGCGGTGGGTGCGCCCGACCGAGCCCAAAATGGTCCGGGTGTCGAGCGGAACCAGCGAACGCACGTCGATGACCTCGCAATCGATGCCTAGGGGCGCAAGCTTCTCGGCTGCCGCAAGCGCGCGCGGCACCATCAGGGCAAGGGCAAGGATGGTGGCGTCCCGGCCGGGCCGCAGGATTTTGGCGGAGCCGAGCGTATCGACGATCTCGCCGTCCGGCACTTCGCCCTTGGTCGGGTAAAGCGACTTGTGCTCGAAAAAGATCACCGGGTCGGGATCGCGCACCGCCGCCGCCATTAGCCCGATCACGTCGCGCGGATTGGACGGCGCCACCACCTTGAGGCCAGGGATCATCATGCACCAGTTTTCGACGCTCTGGCTGTGCTGGGCGCCGAAGCGTGAGCCCGCTCCGTTGCCGGTGCGCACCACCAGCGGACATTTGAGCTGGCCATTCGACATATAGCGGCTCTTCGGAAACTCGTTGGCGATGTAGTCGAAGCACACCGCGAAGAAATCCGAGAACATGATCTCCGCGATCGGCTTGAGGCCCGTCATGGCGGCCCCCATGGCGGCGCCCATGATGGCCTGCTCGGAGATCGGAGTGTCGCGCACCCGCCTCGGCCCGAACAGCTCGTAGAGCCCGACCGTCGCCTTGAACACGCCGCCCGCCTTGGCGACGTCTTCGCCGAAGAAGATCACGTCGGGATCGCGCGCCATTTCCTGGGCGATTCCGCGCGCCACGGCGTCGCGATAAGTCAGTTCCGCCACGCGAAGCCTCCATCCGCATAGACGTCGGTGCACAGGATGTCGGCCGGGGGCGGCGGCGCTGCCTTGCACTTCTCCGTTGCCTCGTCGACCAGCCGGCGCACGTCCGCCTCGATGCTTGCGATGGTGTCCTCGGACACGCCGAACTGCTTCAGGCGGGCGCGATAAAGCGTGATCGGGTCGTGTCTCTTCCAAGCCTCAAGCTCGCCGTCGGGGCGATATTTCGCCGGATCAGCGCGGGAATGCCCGCTGTGCCGGTACGTGAGGCACTCGATCAGTGACGGGCCCTGTCCGGCCCGGGCGCGCCCGTAGGCCGAACAAGCGGTGCGATAGACGATATCGGCGTCATTGCCGTCGATGAGAATGGGTTCGAGCCCGTAGGCCGCAGCACGATCCGCCGCCGGATGCTTGACCGCCGTCACTTCGCCAATCGGCGTATACTCCATGTAGAGATTGTTCTCGCACACAAAGATAACCGGCAGCTTCCAGACGGCAGCAAAGTTCAGCGCCTCATGGAAGGCCCCGATATTTGTGGTGCCGTCGCCGAAGAAACATACGGTGACGTCGTCCTCGCCCTTGTATTGGGCGCGAAGCGCCGCCCCGCAGGCGATGGGCAGGTGCGCGCCGATGATCGCATAGGAACCCATCACCCCATGCTCCGCGGACGTGAGGTGCATGGACCCGCCCTTGCCGCGCATCAGCCCGTTGTCGCGTTGCATCAGTTCGCCCAACACCTTTTCAACCGGCACACCGCGCGCGAGCGTGTGCGCATGCCCCCGGTAGGTGCAGAACGACAGGTCGCCGGGCTTCATCGCGTTGGCAAATCCGGCCGCGATCGCTTCCTGGCCGAGCGAGAGGTGGCTCGTGCCCTTGACCAGGTTCTGCAGGAACAGGTCGAAGGCGCGCTGTTCGGCTTCGCGCAACTCGACTTGGGTGCGAAACAGCCGCAACCGCATCGCCTCGCCGATGTCGTCGTTCGCCCGGTCGACAGCGGATGTGCCGTCGGCTGCGAGGAAGGGTTTCTGCATTGGATCGACCTGTCCGTGAAATCCCGATGAATGAGCCGCACGCCCCTCCCTACCCCGCCCTGGGAGCGCGGGCGTCCCGCCCGCTCCTGTTGCAGTGAAAGAAGAGGCGGGCGAGACGCCCGCGCTCCCAGGGCAGGGTAGGGAGGGGGATATCAGGCTCGCATGGCGCTCTTCAACCCGCAAGAAATCATTCTTGTCCGGCGCCCTTTGCGGCGCGCGGTCCGCGGACCCGTTCGCGATGAAACACATAAAGGCCCGATGCAATCACGATCGACGCTCCCACCAGCGTATAGGCGTCCGGCATATCGCCGAATACCGCATAGCCAAGCGCGATAACCCAGACGAGCTGGCTATAGATGAATGAGGACAGGAGCGACGCCGGCGCGCGTCTGTGGGCCGCGATCAGCATATAATGCCCGAAGCTCGCAAGCGCGCCCGCCAGGATCATGAGGCCAAGCTGCCACAGCGCAGGCGATGTCCAGAAAAACGGCGCCACCGGCAGCATCAGCGCCGCACCGACGAAGTTCGAATAGAACAGAGTGGTCTCGTTGGAGTCACTGCGCGACAGGACGCGAGTCGTCAGGAAATAGGCCGCGTAGGCGAATGCCGCCAGAATGGCGAGGATTGCGGCCGGGTGCACGATCCCCAGTCCCGGCCGCGTCACCACCAGAACGCCGATGAATCCGACCCCGATCGCGGCCCAGCGGCGCGGCCCAACCCATTCACCGAGTGTCGGCCCGGACAGCGCCGCGACAACGAAAGGCGTCGAAAACGTGATGGCAAGCACCTGATCGAGCCGGAGGTACTTGAGCGCGAAAAAATTGAGCATGGTGGAGCCGAGCAAAATCGCGGCGCGCACGATTTGGAGCGCAGGGCGCGCGGTTCGCAACAGGCCGGGGCGGCTCAGCGGATTGGAGAGGATGAAAGTCAGAAGCAATGCGAAGGTGTAGCGCGCCCACACGACCTGCATGACGTCGATGTGGCGCCCGAGGTATTTCGCAGTGGTGTCGAGGCAGGAGAAAGTGCCGACCGCTCCGCACATGAGCGCAATGCCGATGAGCCGGGCGCGGCGGGCCTTGGCGGCGTCGCGAGCCTCGACGGCGGATTCGGCTTTCATGTATGTCGCGGCATGTCGCGGGAAGTCTTTGCTTCCGCGCGGTAAAGCAAATGTGGTTCATTCGGGCAAGTTGCGAGCGCACGAAATCGCGCATTTTGAACGCATGGCCGCTATGCCGCGGCTTGCGCAGCGCATCTACCGCTCGCCCGGGAGCGCGCTTTCGTGCCAGCGGCGCAGCAGGAGATATGAGGCGAGCGACAACGCGAAGAAGATCGCGATTCCCGTGATCGACAGCAGGATCAGCGCCGCAAACATGCGCGCGATGTTGAGGCGATAGGCCGATTCGGCGATGCGGTAGGCGAGCCCCGAGCCGGCGCCGGCCGAGCCGGCCGCAATTTCGGCCACGACCGCGCCGACCAGCGACAGTCCTCCGGCAATCTGGAGGCCCCCAAGCATGTAGGGAAGCGCAGCCGGCAGCTTGAGGCGCAGCAGCACCCTGATGCGCGAGGCGCCGTAGATTTCGAACAGGTCCACGAGATTGCGATCGACCGAGTTGAGCCCGAGGGTGGTGTTGGCAAGGATCGGAAAGAACGCCACGATCCAGGCGCAAGCCAGCACCGCCGCCTGCTGCGGCAGATAGATGAGGAGCAACGGCGCCACCGCCACCACCGGCGTGACCTGAAGGATCACCGCATAGGGATAAAGGGAATGCTCGATCAGGCGCGATTGATTGAACAGGATCGCAAGCCCGACGCCGCCGGCGAGCGCCAACGCAAGCCCGTAGAAGGTCGTGGCGAGTGTGACAAGGAGCGAGTCCCATAACACCGGCCAGTCGGATACGACCGTAGCCGCCACGAGGCCGGGGCCCGGCAGGATGAAGGGGGGAATGTCCTTCACTCGCACCACCAGGTCCCAGGTGACGACGCCGAGCGCGAGCGTCACGATCGGCAGCACGATGCGCGACCATCCGATCGTGGCGCCTCCTCTCAGGGGTGGGTGATCGGCGTCGCTCACCATTTGTTTCTCACGATGCGGTCGCCATGGCGCGCGAAAGGGCCTGCGAGGCGATCCGGCAATGGCGCGCATATTCGGACGAGGTGCGAAAGCTCTCGTCGCGCGGATAGGGCGCATCGACAGTGAGCTCGGTGAAGACCCGCCCCGGTCGCGGCGTCATGACAATGATCCGGCTTGAAAGATAGACCGATTCAAACACCGAATGGGTCACGAAGATCACCGTATGCCCAACCGTGCGCCACAGCTCCAAAAGGTCGTTGTTGAGCCTGAAGCGCGTGATCTCGTCAAGGGCTGCGAACGGCTCATCCATCAAGAGCAGCGGCGGATCGGTGACGAGGGCGCGTGCGATCGAAACGCGCATCTTCATTCCGCCGGAGAGTTCGCGGGGATAAGAGCCGCGGAACGACGCCAGGTCGACGCGCTCCAGGGCCTCCGTGGCGCGCTTCGTCGCCAGGCGATGTTCGATGCCTTCGAGCTCGAGCGGCAGCATGACGTTGCGGAACACCGTGGCCCACGGCATCAGGGTCGGTTCCTGAAACACGAAGCCGACTTCAGGCTTGTTGCGCCGATGCTCCTTGCGTTTCGTGCCGCTCCACGAAATGCTGCCGCGGGTTGGCTCGCCGAGCCCGGCAATCAGCCGCAGGGCGGTGGATTTGCCGCAGCCCGAAGGGCCGAGCAGGGAGACGAATTCGCCGTGCCGGACTGCGAGATCGAGCTGATCGAGCGCCAGCGTGCCATTGGCAAAACGCTTTGCGACGCCATGGAGCGTGACGACCGGCGCGGTTGCGGAGGTCAGATGCGCCGCGTTGTGTTCGGACGCTATTTCGGTCAATTGGAGAACTCGTAGGGTGGGTTGAGCGCAGCGAAACCCACCATCAGCCTCGTCTCTGGAAGGCCCTGATGGCGGGTTTCGCTGAGTTTACCATCGGGCCGGCCGAAGGCCGGACCCGGTGGCTCAACCCACCCTACATCGTCAAGCCTCAATTGCGCCGCAGCTCCACCCCGACTTTTCTGTTCACGAAGCGCAGCGTGTAGGATTTGCGGTAGTCGAGGTTGGCCTTGACCACTCCGGCCCGCACCATCTTGTCGAAGAAACTCTCCACACGGGCGTCCGTCATCGCTCCAACGCCCAGTTCCACCGCGTCGCCGGAGTCCACAATGCCGTACTCCTTCATCCGGGCAACCGAATAGGCGAGCAGGTCGTCGGTCATTTCAGGATTCTGGCGCTTGATCAGGTCGTTGGCCGGCGCATTGTCGTGATAGATGTAATTGTACCAGCCGATGATCGAGGCATCGACGAAGCGCTGCACCAGGTCGGGCCTGCGCTCGACGAGGTCACGCCGTGTCTCGATCAGCGTCGAATAGCTGCTGAAGCCGTAATCCGCGATCAGGAAAATCTTCGGTCTCACTCTGGTCTGTTTCTCGATCGCGTAAGGCTCGGATGTCACATAGCCCTGCATGACGCTGTTGCGGTCGGCCAGAAAGGGCTGCGGATTGAACGTATAGGGCCGGACCTGGGAGTCGGCCAGGCCGTAATCGGCCTTGAGCCATTGGAAATAGCTCGCCATGCCTTCCTTCGATATGTACAGCACCAGGTTTTTCAGATCCTTAAGATCGTTGATGCCGCGATCGGGATGGGCGATCAGCACCTGCGGATCCTTCTGGAACATCGACGCGACCGCGATGGTCGGAATGTTCTGTTCGACCGCATCGAAGGACTGCAGCGTGTTCGCGCTCAGGTAAAAATCGATCTTCCCCACCGGCAGGAGGAGGCGATTGTTCACCTGCGGACCGCCCGGGACGATGGTGACGTCGAGCCCATATCTGCGGTACGTGCCGTCGGCCAGCGCCTGGTAGAATCCGCCGTGCTCGGCCTCCGCGACCCAGTTGGTGGCAAAGGACAGCTTGTCGAGCGTTTGCCCCAAGGCAGCGTTGCCGGCCAGCATGTTGCCGGCTAAAGCGCAGGCGACTATGAAACGCGCAGCGGCGAGAAACCGGCCGGTTCCCCGGCGGGCCAGCCTCCGGTACGAGTTTTTTGGAAGTCCAGGGTTTTGCACGGATTCATTCTCCCCAAACGCGCCAGGAACATACGCGAACCGGACCGGAAATGCGAGTGACCGAATATGATGCCCAAACGCGACTGGACCGAGATGGCATGGCCCGAGGTGGCGGCGGGCGATACGAAGCGCTGGATCGCGGTGCTGCCGGTCGCAGCCGTCGAGCAGCATGGCCCTCATCTTCCGCTCGGCGTCGACTACTATATAGCGCAAGCCTACATCGCCCGCGTCCTGCCCCTGCTTCCGGCCGACCTGCCCGCGACGTTTCTGCCGATACAACAGATCGGCCAATCGGACGAGCATCGCGCCTTCCCCGGAACCCTGTCGTTTTCGGCGCATACGATCATCGGCGCCTATACGGAAATCGGGGAGAGTATCCACCGCTGTGGCGTGCGCAAGCTCGTGATCGTCACCAGCCACGGCGGCAACGTTGCCGCCATGGACCTCGTTGCCCGCGACCTGCGAGTTCGTCTGAAGATGTTGGTGGTGACCTGTGCGTGGCACCGCTTCGGCTATCCGTCGGGCACCTTCGAGCGCATGGAGCTGCGCCACGGCGTGCATGCCGGCGATGTGGAGACCTCGCTCCTTCTCGCCCACAGGCCCGAAACCGTAGACATGGCTCGCGCCGTCCCGGCCGTCCCGGTTACGGTGAAAATGGCCGAAGACTTCAAATGGCTCAGCGCGTTCCGGCCGGTCGGCTTCGGCTGGATGACCCAGGACCTGCACCCGACCGGCGCGGTCGGCGACGCCACGCGCGCGACCGCGCAAAAGGGCGAGCAGGCGCTTGCCCATGGGGCGAGGGCGTTTGTGGAATTGCTGCAAGATGTCGACCGCTTCGATCTCAAGCGGCTGGCCGATGGCCCCGCTTGAAGGATGTGATCAGCCCCCGACGGCCATCGATGTCACCCCCTCCCTACCCTCCCCCGCATGCGGGGGAGGGTAGGGAGGGGGTGCCCTTACGGCAGACCCGCATATGCTGTAGCCCAATAAAATGCGTGCGGGCAGGTGACGAAAGCCCAGTTTTTCCGGTACCTCAATGGGTAAAGGGGTCAACCGGCGAGACAGCTGCCGACACGACACGCACCAATGACGTTTAGGAGAAGGAACAGCACACGAGGAGGAACAACAATGTACTCGTTCACCGTGAGAGAAGGAGTACTCGCAGGCGGCATCCTGGCAAGCCTGATCTGGGTGATGCCGAGCGCACTGGCTATGGCGGAACAACGCGCGGCTCCGCCTGATTTTTCATCGAACCAAGCCGGATGGATATCGATCGGTGGCGACCTGATCGAGGTGCCCGGCGCGCGGGTGAGCATCGTTCGCACGGATCCGGCCCATCCCTACGTTCCCAACGGAACCGGAGCTCAGCCGACGTACCGGATTGCCGATCTCAGCAATCCGAACCTGAAGCCCTGGGTGAAAGAACGGATGCAGAAGGACAACGACGAAGTGCGCGCCGGAAAGATCGCCTTTACGCCGCGCTCGAGCTGCCGGCCGGCTGGCGTTCCCGGCTTCATGAGCTACGGTCGTTTCACCCCAGTCGTCTTCGTGCAATCACCCAAGGAGGTCGTGATCATCTTTGAGAGCAATCAGGAGGTCCGGCGCGTCTATCTCGACGTGCCCCATTCGGAAAATCCACGGCCGTCCTGGTACGGCGAGTCGGTCGGACACTACGAGGGCGATACGCTGGTGATCGATACGATCGGAATGAACGACAGGACCTTCCTCGACAATTATCGTACCCCCCATACCGAAAAGCTGCACGTCGTTGAGCGCTGGAGGATGGTCGATGACGGCAAGGTGCTGGAAGTGAATTTCACGGTGGAGGATCCGGACGCTTTCTATGAGCCGTGGTCGGCCACGCAACGTTACCGGCGCGTGCAGCAGCCGCTGCGCGAGGAAATCTGCGCCGAAAACAACCAGCACCTGTTCGATTACCACATCCCGATCGCAAACAAGCCAGATTTCTGAGCGGGACACGCGTTCCATACGTAAGACACGCGATACACAGGGCGAGGGCGTCGACGTTATCGCCGCCCATCCGCCACACGCGCAGAGCACAACATTTCGCCTGGAACAGTAGCCTGCACCTTTACGCCGGAAGGCGCGAAGGTGTTTCGAAGTGCGAAATGGTGAGCATATGAAGCCGCGAATCACGGTGATCACCATTGGTGTCGATGACCTCGAAGCATCGTTGCGCTTCTACCGCGAAGGCTTGGGCTTTCCAACCGAGGGCATCGTCGGCAAACAGTTCGAATATGGGGCGGTTGTTTCATTCAGCTTCAATCCGGCCTGCGTCTCGCTTTGTGGCCTCGCAAGAGCATCGGTCATGACACCGGGCTTGCCGTAGGCCCAACCAGCTCCACAGAAATGACGCTGGGTCACAACGTCGCTTCAAAAGCAGAGGTTGATGCTCTTATGGAACAAGCCCGGGCCGCAGGCGCAGCCATCGTCAAGCCCGCTCATGACACATTCTGGGGTGGCTATGCGGGCTACTTCCAAGACCCCGACGGTCATCTCTGGGAGGTGGCCTGGAATCCACAATGGTCCGATTGACAAGGTGACGGGCGCGGGCGGCTCGATCGCCGTACTGCTGCCGGCTCCTACTTCTCCAGCCGGTCGATGAACCACCGCAGGACGCGGATCCACACTTCATCCTTGCCGACCGCATCCTCGATGCCGTGCTCGATATTAGGATTGTCGTTGACCTCCATCACCACAAGGCCGTCAGGCGTCTGCTTGAGGTCGACACCGTAGAGTCCGTCGCCGATCGGCCGGGCCGCCCGTATGGCGAGGTCGATCACGTCAGACGGCGCCTGATCGAGATCGAAAGTGCGGTGGCCGCCTTCGCGCGACGAGCCGTCGGGACGGTGCTTGAGGATCTGCCAATGTCCGCGCGCCATGCGATACTGGCATACGAACAGCGGCTGGCCCGACAATACGCCGACCCGCCAATCGTACTCCGTCGGCAGAAACTTCTGCGCCAGAATGAGATCGGTTTCCTCGAACAGTTCGTCGGCTATGCGCTTGAACTCGTCGACCGTCGAGACCTTGTGGACGCCGCGCGAGAACGAACCGTCGGGGATCTTGACCACCAGCGGCAAGCCGAGCTGGTCCATGGCCCGCGGCAGGTCGGCATGGTCGGCCAGCATGACGGTCGGCGGCGTCGGCACCTGGTTGGATCTCATGAGCTCCATGAGGAACACTTTGTTCATGCAGCGGATCATCGAGATCGGATCATCGATCACCGGCATGCCCTCCTGCCAGGCGCGGCGGGCGAACCGGTAGGTGTGGTTGTCAATCGAAGTCGTCTCGCGGATGAACAGCCCATCATATCCGGCAAGCTCGGCGAGTTGCCGGCGGGTGATCGGCTCCACGTCAAAGGAAAGCTTGTCGGCGATGCGGGCAAAGTGCTTGATGGTGGCTTGGGACGACGGCGGCAGCTTCTCGTTGGGATCGCAAAGCACCGCAAGATCATATTTCGGCACGGTGCGCGCCTTGGGGTCGCGCCATTCCCGCGCCGTGTGCTGGTGCAGGGACTCGCGCAGGAACGCAGCTTCCCCGTTCGCAAGTCTCGTCAGCGTACGCATGCGGATGCGGTCGATGGCGTACCATGCCGCACCGGTGTTGACGCTCACCTCCAGAGCCGGACAGCGAAACCAGTCGAACAGCAGACGGCCGAACGCCTCGAAGCGCGGGTCGCGCGCGATGCCGAAGCACACCAGGAGCTTGAATTCGCCTTCGGGCTGGAAGTCGGTTCGCTTGGCGCAGCGATTGAGCAAATCTTCAAGCTCGGGCAGCGCGTGCTCGTAGAGCTTGGCCTCGCGCAGCTCCAGCATCGTTTCCACCGTCGGAACGATGCGATGGCCGCGCGCCTCTGCGAGCAGCGAGGCGTAGTAGCCCTTCGACTGGTAGGCATAGGAGCGCGACAGATTGATGAGCTTCGGCCGCCCGCCATCGAACAGCCGGGGCCGCGCCAGGTACTCGCTCGTGGTGATCACCTTGTGCGGCGTATCCGCGTTGGGGAAATCCTTGGGCTGGTCAACGACGATGACCCAGCCGGTCATGGTGACGTTCCTTTCTGATGACGGATGCCAGATGACAGATGTCGGACTTCCGGGGCTCCGTCATCGGTCATCCGACAGTTGCTTCTCGAACCTGAGCGCATGACCGCGGTCCTGGTAATAGTGATGGTACCTGCCGAATTCATGATACCCGGCCCTGCGATAAACCTTAATGGCACTGTGATTTCTTTCGTGAACTTCAAGCCGCAGGGATCGGCATTTGCGCCGCCTCGCGATCTTCTCTGCCATCGCGAGCAGGGCCGACGCAATCCCGCGGCCTGTGTATTTCGGGGCGACTGCGAGGGAATAGAGTCGCGCGACCCGGCTGGTAGCACGAAACAGCACGATGGCGACGCCCATGATCGCGCCGTCCGCTCGGGCCACCATGGCGACCGCGCTGGGCGAAACGAGAAGCCGCTGCAGGCTGCGACGCGACATCCGGTCGGTCGCGAACACCTGGTTCTCAAGCTCCCATAGCGCATCGAGGTCCGCCGGTTTGCCTCGGCGGATGTGGACTTCGTGTGACGATTTGGCAAGCCGGCTGGTGCGCATCTGCTGCAAATATCCGCAGAGACGCCAGCCGTGCAAGCGCCAAACCAGGACACCCAAAGCGCCCCCACCTCCATGGGAGCGCGAACGTCCCGCCCGCCTGCAAAAGAGCGGGCGGGACGCCCGCGCTCCCAAGGGGATGGGTGACTTGCAGAAGCGAAGAAGCCGATTTGACGGCCCCTGAACTTTCGCACGATCTCCCCGGTTGCCGCGCCTGCGCCATCGACACCCCCAGACGGTTACACTATACAGAAATTCATGACCCATCATCACCACGAAAGCGGTCACGGTCATCCGGCGCGGGCCGTGTCGCCGTCTCTGTTGCGCATTTCCGCCACGGAGCGGTTTGTCGCGGCACTTGCCGTTGTGGGCGTGCTGTGGGTCGCGGTGTGGTGGGTCATGTTGTGAGCGGACCATGGCCGCACACCTCCGATTCCATGATTTGACGCTTGGCTACGACCGCCACCCCGCCGTTCATCACCTCACCGGCGAGGTGGAGGAAGGCGCCATGCTCGCCGTGGTGGGGCCAAACGGGGCGGGGAAATCGACATTGTTCAAGGCAATCGTCGGTCTGCTTGCGCCGCTGTCAGGCGCAATCGACCGTGGTCTTGGCGTTCGCGACATCGCTTATCTGCCCCAGGTGGCCGAGATTGACCGTTCGTTTCCGATCAACGTCTATGATCTTGTCGCCATGGGACTGTGGCGACGCATCGGCGCGTTCGGCGCCATCCGCAACACGGAACGCGACAGGATTCACGCGGCGATTGCGACGGTTGGGCTTACCGGGTTCGAACGCCGCCCCATCGCCGGACTGTCGGGAGGGCAAATGCAGCGTGTGCTGTTCGCCCGCCTGCTGCTCCAGGATTCGCGGCTGATCGTGCTTGACGAGCCGTTCAACGCCATCGACGACAGGACGGTTGCGGACCTTATCGCGCTCGTCCATCGCTGGCACGGCGAGCACCGCACGGTGCTGGCGGCGCTGCATGACATGAACCTCATACGCCAGCACTTTCCGCAGACGTTGCTCATGGCGCGGGAGCCGATTGCCTGGGGTGAGACCGGCCTCGTGCTGACCCCGGAAAATCTCTTGAAGGCGCAGCGCATGTGCGAGCCATTCGAGGAGGCCGCGGCCGAATGCGCGGTCGCGGCGGAGTGATGTTCACCTACGACGTCCTGATCTCACCTTTCGCGGAATTCGAGTTCATGCGCCGCGCGCTGGTCGGCGTGTGCGCGCTGGCACTGGGGGCAGCGCCAGTCGGGGTTCTGCTCACGCTGCGCCGTATGAGTCTGATGGGCGACGCCATGGCGCACGCCATCCTGCCCGGCGCGGCGGTCGGTTACCTCGTGTCGGGCCTTAGTCTGTTCGCCATGACGACGGGTGGGCTCATTGCAGGATTCGTGGTGGCGCTGACGGCCGGCGCCCTCGCCCGTGCGACCGGGTTGAAGGAGGATGCATCGCTTGCGGCGCTGTTTCTCGTGTCGCTTGCGCTTGGCGTCGTTATCGTATCGGCACGCGGCAACAGCGTCGACCTCCTGCACTTTCTGTTCGGCAACGTGTTGGCGCTGGACAACGAGACGCTCGTTCTGATCGCCGTGGTCGCCACGGTCTCGCTATTGACGCTGGCGCTGATATGGCGGCCGCTGGTGTTGGAATCCGTGGATGCCGGTTTTCTGCGCTCGGTCAGCCGTTCCGGCGGCCCGGCGCACATCTGTTTCCTTGCCCTGGTGGCGCTCAATCTCGTCGGCGGCTTCCAGGCGCTCGGGACTCTGCTGGCGGTCGGCATCATGATTTTGCCGGCCGTCATCAGCCGGTTCTGGAGTCGCGACCTCACGACAATGACCGTAAGCTCGGCCGTGACCGGAATCGTGTCGGGCTACGGCGGCCTGTTGCTGTCCTTTCACGCCGGGTTGCCGGCCGGCCCTGCCGTCATCCTGTTCGCGGCAGTGGTCTATTGCGCCTCGGTGCTGTTCGGCCCGTGTGGCGGCTTGCTGCGCGGGTTGGTTTCGCGCCGACACCTGGAAGCCTGAAGATGCGGCGCGGTCTTCCGGCGCTTGTCGTTGCCGCTGTCGTGGTTTTGGCGGCAATTTCGGCCGCGCAAGCGCAAGCCGCCGGGAACAGCGACAAGCTGAAAGTCGTCGCAAGCTTTTCGATCCTGCGCGATTGGGTGGCCATTGTCGGCGGTGACCGCGTCGAGGTGTCGGCCCTCGTCGGGCCGGGCGGCGATGCCCATGTCTATACGCCGCCCCCCCGGGACGCCAAGTTTGTCGGCGCCGCCAGGCTCATCGTCGTCAACGGCCTCGGGTTCGAGGGCTGGATGGATCGCCTGGTGCAGGCATCCGCCACACGGGCTCCCGTCATCGTGGCGAGCGCCGGCGTCGTGCCGCTGCCCCCACCCTACCCTCCCCCGCAAGCGGGGGAGGGTAGGGTGGGGGGCCGCTTCTGGAATGCAGCCGCCGGCATCGATCCCCACGCCTGGCAATCGGTCCGCAATGCCGAAATCTATGTGTCCAACATCCGGGATGGTTTAATGCGGGCCGATCCGCAGGGGCGCGGGACCTATGAGGCCAATGCGGCAGCCTATATGCAGGAACTCGCTCGCCTCGATGCGGACATCAGGCGCGCCGTCGCGACGATCCCGCCCGCGCGGCGGAAGGTTATCACGACCCACGATGCCTTCGGGTATTTCGCGGCGGATTACGGGATAGCGTTCGTCGCTGCGCAGGGCGTGTCCACCGAAACCGAAGCGTCCGCCCGGGATATCGCCCGGATCATCCGGGCGATCCGGGAACAGGCTATCCCGGCGCTTTTCTTCGAAAACGCGGTCGATCCCCGCCTGATCAGGCGCATCGCCGCCGAAACCGGCGTCCGCATCGGTGGCACGTTGTTCTCCGACGCACTCACGGCCCCGCCGGGACCGGCCGCAACCTACGTGGATATGATGCGCCACAATATTCGCGAGATCGCGGATGCGCTGAAGTGACGCTAGAATTCGAACAGCCGCGCCGGATTGTCGGCGAGGATGCGTTGCCGCATGGCGGCGTCGGGGGCCCAATCCATAAGCTTGTTGTAAAGCTCGATGGTGCCGACCTTATCGTGGAAGGAAAGATGCGGGAAGTCGCTGCCCCAGATCATCTGTTCGGGCGCCGTTGCGATCAGCGCCTGCGCGAATGGCCTGACGTCGGCGTATCCGCGGGCTTGTGAAAACCTGTAGATGCCGGTGAGCTTCACCCAGCACCGGGCGGAGCCGTCGCCGACCAGTGCCAAAAAATCCCGGAAGCCCTGCTGTGACGGGCCATCGGATGCCGGGAACAATCCCATATGGGCGACCGTGAACGCCACCGGCAGCTCGTGCAGCGTCGGCATCAACTCGGTTACAAGCCAACCGGGCAGCAGCAGATCCACGTGCCAGCCAAGTTCGCGGCAGACCTTCGCGGTGCGCGCGATCTTAGGTCCCAGCGCCTCGGCGAGGCCCGCCTCCGGCTTGCGGATCGGCGAGATGTTGATCCGCACACCGCGCACGCCGATGTCATGCCAGCGCGCAAGGTCGGCATCCGTCGCGTTCGTTTCGTCGAGATGCACGATGCCGCGGCGTATCGCGGGGTCGAGCTCATCCATGGCATCCAACATGCAGGCATTGTCGAGACCGTATGCGCTGGGCTGCACGAACACGAAGCGCTCAAAGCTGAGGCGGCGCGCGATCGTGAGGTACTCCGCGAGCGGTGCAGAGGGCGGCTGGTAGCGCAGGTCGGTGGTGACGTGCGGATATTTGTCCGCCGGCGCGAAAACATGGAAATGGGCGTCGCAGGCGTTGCGCGGCGCCGCGTATGCGGGGTCAAGACCGTCATCGGGGTGTGGCTGCGTGGCGGGCATCGTTCCCTCTTAGTTTCTAGCGTTGCGCTCCCTGCGCTGCACACGTGCGGGAGGATGGGACGGAGGCCAAAGTCATAGTCAACAGGCCTTCGCTGCGCTAGGCTTCCATCCACTCCGGTCATGGCCGGGCTCGTCCCGGCCATGACCGATAATCATGCGTTGTGCCCTGCCCCACCCTACCCTCCCCCGCATGCGGGGGAGGGTAGGGTGGGGGCAGGGACAAGCTCGGCGATGACGAGACCGCCATGAACCTCCATCAGAACGATCCCCACCGCCAGCACGATCACGGCTCGGAGCTCAGCGAGATGCAGCTGCGCGTGCGTGCGCTTGAGACTGTCCTGACCGAGAAGGGCTACGTGGACCCGAAGGCGCTCGATTTCATCATTGATGCCTTTGAGACCAAGATCGGTCCCCATATCGGGGCGCGGGTGGTCGCGAAGGCGTGGGCGGACCCCGGCTTCAAGCGCCGCCTCATCGCCGATGCTACCGCGGCGGTCAGTGAGCTGGGTCTGGCCACGCGCGCGACCCATCTGATTGCGGTCGAGAATACGCCGCGGCTTCACAACATGGTCGTCTGCACCCTGTGCTCATGCTACCCGTGGGACGTGCTGGGCCTGCCGCCCGTGTGGTACAAGTCCGCCCCCTATCGCTCGCGTGCCGTCATGGATCCGCGCGGCGTGCTCGCCGACTTCGGCGTGAGCCTGCCGGCCGACACCGAAATCCGGGTGTGGGATTCGACCGCCGAAACCCGCTATCTGGTGGCGCCGATGCGGCCGGCCGGCACCGACGATTGGAGCGAGGAAAAGCTCGCGAGCCTCGTCACCCGCGATTCCATGATCGGGACCGGCCTTGCGCGCACTCCTGGGGCCGCGCCATGAACGGGGTCCATGACATGGGCGGCATGCACGGCTTCGGCAAGGTCGAGCCCGAGCCGGATGAGCCGGTGTTCCATGCGCCGTGGGAAGGCCGTGTCCTCGCCATGAACCGCGCCATGGGGTATCTCGGCCTGTGGTCGATCGATATCGGCCGGTTCTCGCGCGAGACGTTGCCGCCGCCTGTCTATCTCGGCAGCAGCTACTACAAGAAATGGACCCTCGGCCTCGAGAGTTTATGCATGCAGTTCGGCCTCGTCGGCGATGACGAGCTCGCGGCTGGCCACGCCCTCCATTCTGCGAAGCCGGTCAAGCGCGTGCTGACCGCCGTGGACACACCGAAAACCCTCGCCCGCGGCAGTTTCGACCGGCCGCCGCCGGCGCCGGCGAAATTCAAGCCAGGCGACCGCGTGCGCACCCGCAACATCAATCCGCCCGGCCATACCCGCTTGCCGCGCTATGCCCGCGGACATTCCGGCGTCGTCGAATGCGTCCGGGGTTGCCACGTGTTTCCGGACGCGATCGCGAACGGCCAAGGTGAGGACCCGCATTGGCTCTACACTGTGGTTTTCGACGGGCGCGAACTCTGGGGCGAGGCCGCCGATCCGACCGTCAAGGTGTCGATCGAGGCCTGGGAGCCCTATTTGGAGGCGGCTTAGAGCCGAACGGAACGGCAGGACGCCTTAAGCTCTTGGCGAAACCCGCGTCGGTCGTCGCATTTACGCCCGCGCTCCGTCACTTCCGCGTCTGCTTGAAATACCTTAAATCCGGCGGCGCCTGGTCCTTTTTGGCCGGCATCAGCATCCCGTCCCCGCTCAGAAAATAGTTCTCCGCGCCGATGACAATCTGGTTGTTGCCCTCGGTGCAGGAGTTGAGGCTCCAGTTCGGACGCGGGTTGGGGCTGCGCCGGAAGGTCTTGTCGACGCTCCACGGCCGCGTCAGGGCGTGGTCGAACACGGTGATCTCGTCGTGAAGGAGGTTCGCGTCGTTCTTGTCGAGATGGAACCGTTCCTTGAAGGTCGACTCATTGTCGAAGTGCAGCGGCAGCCCGGTGGCATCGTAGGCACGGGGGCCCTTGAAAGGTCCGCGCGTTTCGACCTCGAGCACGTCGTAGCGGCCGTCGCCGTCCTCGTCGATCCATTTGCCGATCGCGTAACCCTCGTAGGTCGGCTCGGCGTCCTTCGGCCAGTCGCGCCCGTCCGTAAAGATGCGGCGGATATCGTGGCCAACCAGGATATAGGTGGTTTCCGACGTGATGACGTATTCCTGCACCGGCAGCGCCATGAGCCGCGGCATGCCGCTCGGGAGGCATCGAGCGGTCGGGTAATTGCCAAGGCCGCCGTTGGCCTGATCGGCCATGCTTTCCTCATGGACCTTCTGGTACTCCGGCGTCAGCGGCGCCTGCTGTGCCGGCCCCCACGCTTTGGTCGGGTCGAACTTGATCGCCTGGCCTCCGAGGCGCGGGTTGATTGGGTCCCAGTGGCCCTTCCAGTTGGGATATTTCGCGTCGTCGGCCGCCCAGGCGCCGCCCATTGATAGCATCAGCGCAACCACAAATGGGAACGCTCCGGTCGAGCCTCGGTACGACATCAAGTATCCTCCCCTGCGTTGTCACTTGCTTGATCGCGATCGACGCAGCTGCGGACAGGATACACTGATGTCGCGGCGCAGGGAACATAGCTGCTTGTGTCCTTCACCCGCCGCGACAGAGGGAGCACCGTGTCCGCCTCCTTAACGAAAGCCCACGAATGCGGTAGCCTCATCGGCAAGGATTAAGGAAACACCGAGAGGAGGAGCGTAAATGTCCTCGTTCGCATTGAGTGCGAGGTTCGTTGCCGGCAGTGTCCTGACCGGGATTATCGGAGCGACGGCGGCCACACCGGCTCTGGCGCAGCAGAAGGCGGGGCCGCCGGATTTCTCGTCGAACCAGGTCGGGTGGGTCGGGGTGAACGGCGGCGGGCCCGGCTTCGAGCCCGTTGCGGGCCACTTGCCGCCCGTCAGCAGTGATCCGGCGCACCCCTTCGTTCCCAACGGCGCAGGCAGGCAGCCCACCTATCGGATTGCGGACCTCACCAATCCGAACCTGAAGCCGTGGGTCAAGGAGCACATGAAGAAGGACAATGACGAAGTGCTCGCCGGGAAGATCGCCTTCACGGCGCGCTCGAGCTGCAGGCCGGCGGGCGTGCCGGGCTTCATGGCCTACGGCGGCGCGAACCCGGTGTACTTCGTGCAAACGCCCAAGCAGGTATGGATGGTCTATTCGGGCGATGCGCAGGTGCGGCGCATCTATCTCGACGTACAGCACTCGGAGCATCCGAAGCCGTCATGGTACGGCGAGTCGGTCGGGCACTACGAAGGCGACACCCTCGTCATCGACACCATCGGGCTTAATGCCAAGACAGTCGTCGATCCTTACCGCACCCCGCACAGTGAAAAGCTGCACGTGGTGGAGCGCTGGAAAATGGCCGCGGACGGCCAAGCCATGGACGTGACCTTCACGGTGGACGACCCGGACGCTTTCAACGCGCCGTGGTCGGGCACGCGGCGCTATCGGCGCGTGCAACAACCGTTGCTCGAAGAAGTCTGCGCGGAGAACAATCAGCATCTGTTCGACTATCACATCCCGGTCGCGAACAAGCCGGATTTCTGAGCAGAAAGACGTGGATGCCCGCGACAAGCGCGGGCATGACGGCGAAGGAGGGAGCAAAATGAGATCAACGACGTTGGCCATGTGCGTTGCGGCGATTGCGGCCGGTACGGCCGCCACGGCGCAAGGCGAAGAAAAGATTCACGAGTTGCGGGCCTCGCCCACGACCGTGCATCGCGGATTTTTCGATGCATCGCTCAAGCCGGTGCTGACCATCGATTCCGGCGATGTGGTGCGGCTGTGGACCACCACCGGCAACCCGCGCTACTTCGAGAGCCTGGGCGTCCCTAAGGAAAAAATCCCGGCCGAGCTCTACGCGGCCTTTGAAGGCGCGCCCGGCGAGGGCCGGGACGACCACACGCTCGACGGTCCGATTGCGGTGCGAGGCGCCGAGCCGGGCGACGCCGTGGAAATCAGAATTCGCTCGATCGATCTCTGGCTGCCGATCGCCGCAATGAGCTTCCGGGCGAACCGCGGCTCCCTGCCGGAAGACTTTCCCTATTCGCGGGACCGCGTGTTTTTCATCGATCCCGCCAAGAAGGTGATCGAATTCGCTCCCGGCATCGTGGTGCCGGCGAAGCCGTTCTGGGGCGTCATCGGCGTCGCGCCGCCGCGCTCGATGGGCCGGGTGCCGAGCGGTCCGCCGAACGTCTTCGGCGGCAACATGGACAACCACGACCTGCAGCCCGGAACGAGCTTGTTCCTGCCCGTGCACGCGAGCGGCGCGCTGATATCGATCGGCGACGGCCATGCCGTCCAGGGCGACGGCGAAGTCGGCATGTCGGCGGTCGAGACATCGCTTCAAGGCGAGGTCCAGATCGTGCTGCACAAGGGCATGCGCATCGGCTGGCCGCGCGCCGAAACCCCAACCCACTACATGACCATGGGCCTGCACGAAGACCTCAACATGGCGGCCAAGATGGCCACCCGCGAGATGCTCAACTTCGTGGTGGAGACCAAGGGCCTGTCGCGCGACGATGCTTTGATGCTGCTCAGCGCCGCCATGGACCTGCACGTGACCGAAATCGTCGACATCACGAAGGGCGTCCACGCGATGTTGCCGAAAGCGATCTTCCAGAAGTGATCGAAGGGGGCGCAAACAGCGCCTCTTTCCGCTGCTTATTCCGCTGCTTGGCACGCCCTCCCCAGGGCTCCTGAACGCACACTTGACAGCGGGAACAAAACGAGAACATATGACTGCTTAAGCCGCACAGGAGGAAGCAGTGGGCCGTCTGGACCGTGAAAAATGGCGACAGGAAATCAGCGCGAAATTTCCGCACCATGTCGATGTGGTTCCGCCGCCGATGGGGTACAGCCGGAGCGAGGAGGAGGAAATCATGAACTTCCTCGAAAGCCGGATCGGCACGTTCGATCTTTTCGGTGCGATTGCCGACGGCACGCCTTTCATTCGTTATTGCTTCGAGCACGCGGCCGATGCGCAGGCCTTTCGCGAGCGGTTTGATCCTGCGACCGAAACCGCCACACTGAAGAAGGCCGTCTGAGCGCGTGGTCCCCTCCCGCAGCCCGTAGCCCGGGTTGAGCGCTTGCGAAACCCGGGAACAGCGTTGCCGTATTGATAGGCGGTCCCGGATTTCGCTTCGCTCAATCCGGGCTACGCCTCCTTCGCTATTGCACTTTGATCTGCAACATTGCTCGCTGTAGGGGCGGCCCTTGTGGTCGCCCGGTTTGCGCACCGTGTGCGCCTGACCACCGCAACAGGGGGCGACCACAAGGGTCGCCCCTACATCATCCCCAGGTCTGCAATTGCACAATAGTTGATGACGAAGCCGGTGCTGCCGTGCCATTTTTACCGCGTACGGAGCATTGGAGACTCAACAGAATGAACGAAGCGAGACTGATATTCGGCATGATCGGCGCATCCCTTTTGTGCGCCGGCGCGGGCGCGGTGGAGCTGCCGGCGGGGCCCAACAAGGACGTCGTGGCGCGCGCTTGCAGTTCATGTCATGACCTCGACATGGTGTTCGATGCCGCCGGGCAGACCCGGGAAGGCTGGGACGGCACCATCGAAGAAATGGCCGGATATGGCTTGAAGGTATCCCCAGGCGAACGCGCGCAAATTCTTGAATACCTCGTGAGCTTCCTCGGACCGGACGCCAAGAAGCCGCGATAGATTGTAAAGTTCAAGGCGAGATCACGCAGCCTGCCGCGGCGATCCGCGCTCCGGACGCGGTTGCGAAAAAAGCGGACGGACGATGGAGGAAACATGACGCGGCTCCCGAGACGTTGCATCATCGCTGCGCTGGCCCTCGTGGCGCTGCATCCGCCAACCGGAGCGAGCGCCCAATCCTATCCGACCCGGCCCATCACGATCATCGTACCGCTCGCAGCCGGCACCGGCATGGACACCGTGGTGCGCCTCTACGGCGATGAACTGTCGAAGTCGCTGGGCCAATCCGTCGTGGTCGATAACCGTCCGGGCGCCGCGACCATGATCGGAACCGACGCGGTCGCCAAGGCGACGCCCGACGGCTACACCCTCTTGGTGGCGACGAGCTCGGCCATGGCGATCAATCCGGTCCTTTACAAAAAGATCGCCTACGACCCGGTGAAGGATTTCGTGCCGATCTCGTTCTACGTGAAGTCCCCGTTCATATTGGTCGTCAATCCGGAGCTTCCGGTCAAATCGGTGCCTGAACTCATCAAATATGCCCGGGAAAAAAGCGCCAATCCCCTCACCTTTTCGTCGCCCGGCGCCGGTGTGGCGCAGCACCTGTCGGGCGAATACATGAAACAGAAATTCGGGATCGAAATGACCCATGTGCCCTATCGCAACACCGGCCAATCGATCACCGATATCGCGGCCGGACATGTGAGCCTTGGTTTTGCCGAGGCCGGCGCTTCGGTGCCGTTGATCAAGGACGGCAAGCTGCGCGCGCTCGCTGTGTCAGCCTCGGCGCGCCTGCCTTTGCTTCCCGACGTGCCGCCGTTCTCCGAGGCCGCCAATGCCCCCGATTTCGAAGCGGTCTCCTGGCACATATTGTTCGCCCCCGCGGCGACGCCACGCAACATTGTCGACAGGCTGCATGCCGAGATGGCGCGGATCATGGCGGCGCCGGCCATGCAGAAGCACACGGCGGATCTGGGGCTCATTCCGTTCGATTCGCCTTCCGTCGACGGCATCACCAGCTATCTCGCCTCAGAGCGGGAGAAATGGGGCGCGCTCGTGAAGAAGCTTGGCCTCGAAGGATCGCAGTGACGGCCATCTGGACTGGGAGCGCGGGCGTCTCGCCCGCTCTCTGACCGGGGAACGCCGGATCCGTCGGCTCTATGAATGAAGCGGGCGAGACGCCCGCGCTCCCAGCAGCGACCTTCGTTGGGGACCGCGCGTAGCCCGGATTGAGCCACCGGGTCCGGCCTTCGGCCGGCCCGATGATAAACTCCACGAAATCCGGGACCGGACCATCAATACGGCAATGCCGCTCCCGGGTTTCGCTTACGCTCAACCCGGGCTACGACGGCGTCATCCAGCGAACCGTTGCGGCACTGCTACTTCACGGCAAAGACGTATACCGCGCCTCCCTGCGGCACGTCCGGATATTTTCCGGGAAACAGCAGGTTCAGCACTCGCTGCATGCGAGCCGCGTCCACGCCCCAACCGGACTGGACCGCGATGTACTGCTTACCGTCCACCGCGAACGATACCGGCACGCCGTTGACGCCTGAAAGGGTCGGGTACTGCCAAAGAATTTGGCCGGTCTTCGCATCAAAGGCGCGGAACAGACGATCGGCAGTTCCGCCGGAGAACAAGAGATCGCCGCCCGTCGCAAGCACCGGGCCCCAGTTCTCAGTCGGCAGGTTGGTTGTCCACGCGCGTTTGCCGGTGTCGAGATTCCATGCCTGCACCTCCCCGATATGGTCGGCGTCGGCGCGGATGCGCAGCACGTTGCTGGTGACGCCGGTGTAGCGCTCGCCCGGCACGTATTTCACCACCGCTGCATTGAGCTCGGTGCAGAGGTTCTCGTTCGCCGGGATGTAGAGCAGCCGCGTTTTCGGGCTGTAGGCGGCTGGCGGCCAGTCCTTGCCGCCCCACAAGCTCGGACAGAATGTCGTGAGCTTGTTGACCCCGGGCTTGTGATCCGGATCGACGATCGGACGGCCCGTGCCAGGCTCGACACCCTTAAACACGTTGTGTTTGACGAAGTTCTGCGCCGTGACGAAGTTGATCTTCCCGGCAGTGCGCTCAAGCTGCCAAAGATAACCGTCGCGCGCTACGTCGACCAACCCCTTCACGGTCCTATTGTTGAAGTTGTAGTCGACGAGAATCGGCGGGGAGACTTCATCCCAATCCCAGGAATCGTTCTGGTGATATTGGAAGTGCCCCTTGATCTGTCCGGTGTTGCCATCCAGTGCGATCGTTGACGAAGTGTAGAGATTGTCGCCGGGACGTTGATCCCCCATCCACGGGCCGCCATTGCCGGTGCCCCAGAAAGCCAGATTGGTTTCCGGATCATAGGTGCCGGGCACCCAGACCGAGCCGCCGCCGGTCTTCCACTGGTCGCCCTGCGGCCACGTTTCGCTGCCGGGCTGGCCCGGTTCCGGAACCGCGAAGGTTCGCCATGCTTCCTTGCCGGTTTCCGCATCATATGCGGCAACGAAACCGCGTATTCCCAGTTCGCCGCCCGACGTACCCATCATGACTTTGCCGTCGGCGACGAGCGGCATGATCGAAGTGTAGTAGCCGTTCTTGTATTCCGCGACTTTCGCCGTCCACACTTCTTTGCCGGTCTTGGCATCGAGCGCCACGAGGATCGCATCGGCAGAGGCAAAAAACACCTTGTCGCCGTAGAGCCCGACGCCACGGCTGGTCGGATGCAAGTTCGTCAAATCCTCAGGCAGCGGTCGCTTGTAGCGCCACAACAGATCGCCGGTCTTCGCTTCCAGCGCAATGATCTGGTTACCTGGAGTCGCCACGAACATGACGCCGTTGTTGACGATGGGCGGCGCCTGATGGCCTTCCACCTGGCCGGTCGCAAAGCTCCAGACAAGTTCGAGCCGGCCGACATTGGCCGGAGTGATCTGGGCAAGCGGACTGTAGCCCCAGCCGTCATAGGTGCGGCGGAACAACAACCAGTTGGCGTCCTCCGGCTGGCGCAGCCGCGCGGCCGTAACCGGCGCATATTTCTGGAGCACATCGGGCATCGGTCCAGGCACCGGC
>WNFF01000706.1_pt1 | contig 25823 bp, 25 predicted proteins | sample 5400441 | NCBI WGS metagenome assembly WNFF01 (sample SAMN13153345, study PRJNA577476) | soil metagenome | isolation source: 120 cm saprolite under Douglas fir tree site 2 hole 3 replicate 1 | place: USA:California | collected 2015-04-18
GCGTGATTCCTCGGTTCGTCGAATTTCATCTTGTAATCCCAGAATGATGGTTGCGGAGTCCGCAATCGTAAGTGGTTTCATTCCACTAGAAGAACATACATCGATCTAATGCGCAATTACTTATGACGTTCTGTTTAGATCGGTTCACGATAGCGGCGCAGCCGGACCGCCGCGCCGAGGAATGCCGCGGTGATTGCCAGGCCGATCCACAGGCCCGGGCTGAACAGGAAATTCCCCGGAGTGAGGTGTGTCATCGGAGGATCCATTGGGAAGGCACCCGGCGCGGTGACCGCTTCCGGGCCACCGCCAATGCGGTGTCCCAGCATGGACCCGAAATGTGAAGTGTTGAACGCGATCTTCTCGACGATGCCGATCGCGAGCAGCGGTAACGCGGCCCATAGAAATACCGCGCGCCGCGCCCACGCTGAGACCAGCAGCAGCCAGCCGTAGATCGGCGCATACCAGAGCCCATGAATGGCTAGAAGGTGGTACAGCAGCATCAGCGACATCTGAAACAGCGACACCTGTGTCCATAGTGTCGGGACACTCACACCGCTCCCCAGCAGCACCGCGCTGCTCAGCAGCAGCATGATGAACTGTGTGGCAACGGTGATCGCGAAGGTGACCAGCGGGAGCACCACGAGCGGGATGCTAGCCTTCGAGAGCACGGTCGTGAGATCTGAGACCGGCAGCGACTTCCAGAACAGAATGCTGCGATCGCGACGTTCGCCGTGCAGCGCGTCGAGACAGTAGAACACCCCGACGACAAAAGTGGCCGCCATGATCAGAACCGCAGCGAGGTCGTACGGCTGCTTGATCAGCTCGTGCTGCCGCATGGGGTCGAGCGCCAACGCGGCACGCATCTTTTCGCGCAGATGGATGATGCTGATCAAGAAGCCGAACAGGAATAGAGCGGCGACGGCCAGCGGCGCCAGATAGATCGAACGGCTCTCCCACAATTCGCGTCGCACCGACCAGTACATGCGCCGGCTCGCCGGGATAACTGCAGGCGCGATGACCTGCGATTCGGTGGGAGACTCGCGTATGGCGTTCGATTGAGTATTCATCGGGCCGCTCCTTGTGCCTCGCCGGCTTGCTTGCCCATCACAGCAACGAACAAGTCGGCGATGCTGGGCGTGTGCACGTCGCCAAGCGCGGCGAGTTGCTGACGATCGACGGCCTCGAACAGCAGGATGCTGCGGCCGAACACTTGGCGCTCCTGCATGGGCTTGAGCGCCCGTGCAGCGGCGGCCTGCTCGGGATGTACCATCACTTCCAGATAGCGCGACTCCACTTGTTCCATGCTGCAATCGAATACGATGCGTCCGCGATGGATGAACATGACATCGGTGAGGACGTTCTGGATCTCTTCCACCTGATGTGTGGTCACCACGATGGTGCGGCTGCGATCGAAGTAGTCGTTCAACAGGGAGTCGTAGAACTGCTTGCGATACAGGATGTCCAGGCCAAGCGTGGGCTCGTCCAGCACCAGCAGTTTCGCGTCAATGGCCATGACCAGGGCCAGGTGCAGTTGCGCGACCATGCCCTTCGACAATTCCCTCACCTTGCTGGTGCGCCGGATGGTGGTCTTGGCAAGAAAACTTTCCGCCTTCGCGCGGTCAAACCGTGGATGCACGCCGCCGACGTAGTCGAGTGCCTGCGAAACTCTTATCCAGCGCGGCAGCACGGCGACATCGGAAATGAAGCAGACATCGCGCATGAGCTGATCACGCGCGGTCCAGGGATCGCGTCCGAGCACCCGTAGTTCTCCCTGATATGGTGTGAGGCCGAGAATCGCGTTGAGCGCGGTGGTCTTGCCTGCGCCGTTGGGGCCGATGAGTCCGAGAATCCGGCCCTCTTCCACCCGCAAATTGACGCCGTCTACCGCGATGGTGGTGCCGAAGGCTTTGCGAAGGCCGCGTGCTTCTATGCATGCCATGGGTTCAGCTCTCCTTCTTGGAGGGATTCGACTCGGCGGGTTTCGACTTTGCGCCATCCGAAGACGACCCGCTGTTTGCGCCGTCTAGGAGTTCTTTGGCCTTCAGGCCGAGCCGCTGAATGGTTGCGTGGATTCTGGGCCACTCTTCGCCAAGAAACTTCTGCCGTTCGCCCTGCAGCAACAAACTGCGTGCGCCGGCATTGATGAACATGCCGAGGCCTCGTCTGGTTTCGACCAGCCCCTCGTCCACCAGCTGCTGATAGCCCTTCAGGACCGTGAGCGGATTGACCCGGTATTCAGCCGCGACATTGCGCACCGAGGGCAGTGGATCCCCTTCCTTGAGCACTCCGTCGAGTATCATCGCGACGACACGGTCGCGAACCTGGCGGTAGATCGGCTGACTGTCGTTCCACTCACGGTCCATCGGTTTTCCTGATAGCCCCTTACCACTGATACACACTCGTCATTTTTTGCGCTGCAAGTTCATGTGCGCGTGGACTGGCTTGTCCCCCACCATGAAAGTCCAATCCTCAATGTGATGGTTCAGATCGAGGAAGGTAAACACCGCATGGTGCATGTGTCCGTACTGCGTGCTGCCAGCCACGTCGAGAAACTCAAATTCCACGGTCTTCCCGTCCGGCGACATCTTGCCGGTCATGCGAGGCCGGTTTCCCGCGTCACAATAATGTGTCAGGAGCAGGCGGTCCCCGTCCAGATACAACATGGTGATCGGATCGTCGGGCCTTCCACCGATGGTCATCTCATGCATGAGCGTGTTTCCCATGGAAGTCACGCGAAACGAGATCTGCGTGAGCTTGCCTTCGATGGAGGGTTCCGGCGGGACGGTTGATACCTGGCCTTCCCACGAACCCGCCAGAGTTTTCATTTTGCCGAAGGACTTTTGCGCGTCGGACGGGGCAACGGGCTTTTGCGCATCAGACTGCGCGAAAGCCATGGCGGAGAGCGACATCAGAACAACAGGCAGCATAGTACGAAGAGATTTCATGTTTCATTCTCCTTAAGCTTCTTTTACTCTTGGGGTCGGGGTTTGCCCTCGCGTAGTCAGGTGCGAGAGACGACCTTTCATCGACCACTAGTGCTATAGTTAACTACAACACTAAAGGAAATGCAAGTCTTTTTTGCGTTTTCCTTCTTCCATCCCCCGCAATTTTTATCTCCTGTAGAATCAGGTGTTTGCAAAACGAGCTAAGACCAAAATCAAATCGTGGCTGGTACGACCTTAGTGCTGGATGACCGCGATGTCTTGCCGAGGCCCCCTAGGAACGATTTTCATATCAATGTGCGCTCCTGCAACCGAGCGCGTTAGCTAGCTCTGGCTTTGCCGTTCGAAGTGGCTCGTGGTGCGCCGGCGGGTGCAGTAACGACTTGCTTCTCTGGGACTTGTGCCTTCCCGAGGCCATGGCCGCGGAAAATTCTCTCTCTTGCTGGTAACAAATTGCCTGAGGCCCGCGTACCTATTTGTGAGCCCCATATAAGGGACCGATCAATATGATCTCGACTCCGCCAGATCCTGAATGGAAGAAAGGAAGCGCAGAGCTTCTAGTGTTGTCGTTACTCGAGGATCAACCGCGCCACGGGTATGACATTTCAAAGCTGATTCAGGTCCGATCTGGCGGGGCTTTGCGATTTCACGTTACTTCGCTCTACCCCTTGCTCCATCGGCTGGAGAAGGAGGGAGCGATCCAGGGGCGATGGGTGGAGAAGGCCGAACAACGCAGGCGACGATACTACAGCCTGACCCCGCAAGGCAGGAAGGTGCTTCGTTCGAAGCAGAAAAGCTGGCAAGACTTCGTCGCACTCGTCAGGCGTATTACAGGGATTGAACATGCCTGATTGGAAGCATCTCGTTCGAGAGCGGCTCAAACCATTGCGCCTAGAGGCGACTGCGGAGTCGGAACTCACAGAGGAACTCGCCGAGCATCTTGAAGATCACTACCGCGAATTGCGTAGCAGCGGGGCAAGCGAAGAGGACGCGTACCAGACGGCTATCTCGGAGTTGGATGACGCGCATCCGCTGCGGGCAGAGTCGCAAAGGAGTCAGCGCATGACGAGATACGATGCGGTGCCGGCCGGCGATGTCAGGTCGGGCAATTTCATGGAGGACCTCTGGAGAGATCTTCGCTACGCGGTCCGAACCCTGCGGAAAAGCCCTGCCTTTACGGTTGTGGCGGCTCTGACTCTTGCTTTGGGCATCGGCGCGAATACCGCCGTCTTCACCATCATCAACACTCTCCTTTTGAACCCTCTGCCTGTCGAGAAAATCTCCGGTCTCGCGGCGTTGAACACCATGCAAACGAAGCAAACATCGCAAAGCCGTGACCTGCAAGTCATTTCTTTCCTGAATCTCAAGGATTTCCGAGAAAGAACCCATGCCTTCAGCAGCCTGGCGGGTCATTCGAATCCGATGGCCGTAACCATGATCGATCAAGGGGAGCCGCACCGGGTTTTCATGGAGCTCGTGACCGGCAATTACTTTCATACCCTCGGCCTCCACCCATCCTTAGGCCGGTTCTTCCTTCCGGACGAGGATACCAAGCCCGGCGCAGGGGCAGTCGTCGTGCTCGGCTACGCGGCATGGCAAAGCCGCTTTGGCGGAGCTTCGGGTATCCTGGGGCGAACGATCAAACTCAACAACATCCCTTTCACCATCGTTGGCATTGGTCCCAAGAACTTCAAAGGTTTGTATGCGGTCTTCGGTCCGGATCTGTGGGTTCCATCGATGATGGCAGAGCAAATCTTGCCGGCCCAGCAGCAGAAGGCCCTGAGCGACCGAGCGATGCCTTTGTTTACTGGAATAGGCCGCCTTAGCCCTGGAGTTGCGCTTGCTCAGGCTCAGGCGGAGATGAAAATCATTGCGGCCGCTCTGGAAAAGGAGTACCCGGGCGCCAATCAAGGGCAGAGTGTCGCCGTCAGGTCCTTGATCGAAGCCGCTTACGGTCCGGAGCGGCAGCCGCTGCTGTTCGGAAGCGCTTTGCTGATGGCCATCGTGGGATTCGTGCTGCTCATCGCTTGTTCCAATGTGGCCAATTTGCTTCTCGCGCGCGCGGCCGTCCGCCGTCAGGAAATCGCCGTACGCATGGCACTCGGTGCCGGTCGCAGTCGGCTGATTCGTCAGTTGCTGACCGAAAGCGTTCTGCTTGGCCTCCTTAGCGGCGTTCTTGGATTCCTGTTCGGTTATGGTGGCTGTCGGGTGCTCTCCTCTTTGCGTCCTGCGGAATATGCTCAGAACCTTGTTGATCTCAGGCTCGACCCAGCGGTCTTCGGCTTTGCGTTCGCTGTCGCGATAGTGACCGGGTTAATATTCGGCATTGTCCCCGCCTTGCGATCTTCTCGTACCTCCGTTTCCGAAGTGCTCAAGGAGGAAACGCGCACCGCGGGCCGGAGCCGCAGCCGACTCAGCTTGGCCAACATACTCCTCGCCGGCCAGGTCGCAGTTTCCCTTGTTTTGCTCGTGGTCGCCGCCCTGTTCCTCCGCAGCATCCAGCATGAATACACCATCGATCCCGGCTACCAAACAAAGCATCTCGCGCTTTTCATGCTGTATCCCGGCCAGGCGGGCTACGATCAAGCGCGAACGGAGCAGTTTTACAAACAGGCTCCGGACCGCATCGCCGGCGTACCCGGCGTCTCTTCCGTCTCCTGGGCCTCGAATCTGCCACTTTGGGGGCGTAAGGAGACTGGCATAGTGATCGAGGGGCAAGAGCAGCGCAAGAAATCGGAAGCTATTTCAGCGGTCGTAAACACCGTTGATCTTAACTATTTTTCAACCCTGGGTATCCTGTTTGTGGAGGGCCGCGACTTTACCCAAGACGATCGTGACATTTCGACGGCCATCGCCATCATCAATGACACCATGGCTGCCAAGTATTGGCCGAACCAAAACCCGCTGGGCAAACGGCTGCAATTGCCCCGGGGCAAAAAGTTCCTCGAGGTCGTGGGCGTTGTGAAGACTACCAACTACCAAACGCTCGGCGAGCCTCCCCAGCCGTGCATCTACATCCCCCTGCACCAGAATTTCTCCGACGGTATGATTCTTTATGTCAGAACCGAACGTGATCCCTCCACGACGCTCGCGGCCATCCAGGGCGAAATTCGCAATCTCGATCCTGGATTGCCGCTAGAAGACATCCGCACCGGGACCAAGTTGATTGATCAAGCGCTTTGGTGGTCGAAGATCGGCGTGGGCTTGCTTGGTGTGTTTGGAGTGTTGGCTCTGGGCCTCGCTTCGGTAGGTCTCTACGGCATCATGGCGTATTCCGTAAATCAGCGGCGCCGTGAAATCGGAGTGCGAATGGCCTTGGGGGCCAGCCAAGAAAGCGTCTCACTCTTGGTGCTTCGGCAAGGAATGGCAGTGGTCATGAGTGGCGTTGCCGTAGGTGTGGGACTGGCATTCTTGCTTGGACGCGCCCTGTCACGTTTTCTCTATGGGGTAAGCGGGAGCGATTTCCTCAGCATCGGAAGCGCAACGCTGGTTCTTCTGGTGGTGGCCCTTGTAGCGTGCTATCTGCCGGCGCGTAGCGCGAGTCGCGTCGATCCACTTGTCGCCTTACGGGAAGCGTGAGAGCGCGAGCGTCCATACGTTGTCTGCTAACGTAGAAACAAACATGGAATGCAACAAAGCGGCAACACCGAACGCACAGCGTCAGAAGGTTGGCTTGCTTCTCCTTGCGTGCGTGTCCCAATGTGGACAGACGGAGAGCGGAAAATAAGCCACTATCAAGAAGCAGCCAATAGGGCGCTCCGGGCAGTTCGGACGGGCACATGGTCCGAACTTTCTAAGAAAAATTCAACATTCGATCTACACCTATGTACGCATCCCGTCTACGCATTCTGCCCGCCGCCCGGTTTCGATTGCTCGCGCTGGTCTGCTGCGTTTCCGCCCTGGCCGGCTGCATCGGAGGAACGGTAGCGACACTCTGGATTTCACAGCCGGCGGCGGCCACGTGGCTCCCGTCATCGTCAGTCCGCTGGCGAAGCGCGGCTACAAGTCCATCGCTTTCTATCAACATCAAAGCGTTCTTCGCTTGACGCTCGAGGGCCTGGGCGTAACCAAGCTTCCCGGAGACGCCGCCACAGCACCAGCCATGTGGGAGTTTTTCACCGCGCCCTAGAACCACGGGTCGCAGGAACGCACGCCGCATCGAATCAGTACTGCCGGGCAGTCCATATTGCATCTACCCCCCAAGCTTCTCTCACTTACTCTAAAAGCCTGGGGAGCTCGTTAGTTAGGACTCGAATGTGGATGAGATTCTGGTTGAGATATATTATCCACGTAGGAAGATTTGGGGGGTTGGAATGAGCGATATACGGCCTTATCCTTATGAAACTCGTTTGAATATTTACTATAAGCCTCTGGAAATCGTGGAAGAAAAGCAGCTTGCCGATGACTGCAAATTTCAGTGGTACAACCAGACGCTCTGCCGGGTGAATGGCTCAGTCGTTCGGCTGGGGGTTTTTTGTGGCGAATACCATTGGCACAAACACGATGAGGACGACGAGTTTTTTTACGTAATTGAGGGCCAACTTTTGATCGATCTCGAAGATCGGTTGGTACGTCTCGACCCGAGGCAGGGCTTTGTCGTTCCCAAAAGTGTCATGCACCGCACCAGGGCTCCTCAGCGCACGGTGGTACTCATGGTAGAAAACGCGGAGATCATTCCGACCGGCAACTAATCAGATTTCAGGGAACAATACTTTGCCGTACTCGGTGGACTTGGGTGTATAACGGTGCCCATCCGGGCGGCCAAATAGAAATTCCAGCTGAAGAATATACAGAGGAAAACGAAATGAAGAAATCACTGATCGTATCGGGAGTGGCGGCTTTAATCATTGTCACGGCGTCGGTGGGTGTTGCGCAGGCCCAGAAAGCGTCGAGCACGAAGAAGAAGAGCGTGATCCACGTGGCTGCAGATAAGGCCAAGTTCAAGGAATCGCCGGCGGGGGTCTCCATGGCCGTACTTTGGGGCAACCCGGACAAGGGGCCTCACGCAACATTCACGAAGTTCACGCCGGGGTACGACGCGGGAATGCACACGCATACGAGCGATCTGTGGATCGTCGTTATCAAAGGCGCTTATCTCTATAAAGATGATGCGGGCGACAAGCGTGTGGGGCCGGGAGATTTTCTCCGAGTCCCGGGCGGCCACAAGCATTGGAGCGGTGGTGACAAGACAGAAGGCGCGCTCTTTTATGAGGAAGGGTCCGGAAAATTCGATAACATACCGGCGAATTAACGGACCAGCGGGTGGGTCTGCTCTTCGCTAGATCAACCATTCCCATTCTGAAACTCCTTCTTTACTTTTCACGCACTTACAAATTGTCCATTTTCTATCCCCTTTGTTTTGATATTCATGCATTGGATGGCGCGTGTATGGGGGCTCTCAACCTCCAAGCATTCAAAACGTGCAACGTTTGTCTTGCCCGACCAGTGACCTGTCCCGAGGACGTGCATCCTCCGTACTATTGGAGCCAACCTTTCCCTGCAACAAACTTTCTACGGGTTACCGTTCCTTCTTTTGTTTGCACGGGAGGGTGTGATGGGTAAATTTTCTCGCAGTTGGGAGCTCGTGAAGCAGAGCTTCGCGATTCTCCGTTCCGATAAACAATTGATGCTGTTCCCGGTTTTGTCGGCCATCGCTTGTTTGATTGTCACGGCGATCATCGCTACCGGCGGTGCCGTCCTCATGCTGCCGGCGATGACTTCCGCCGCGGCGGCCGGGGAACGTTTCAATCCGAATCAATCGCCCGTTTTCCTGCTGGGAATGTTTTCCCTGTACGTGGCCAACTATTTTGTGATCGTTTTCTTCAACGTCGCGCTCGTCGGCGTCGCCAATAGCCGGTTGATGGGCGGCACGTGGACGTTCCGCGACGGCCTCGAGCTGGCCTGGGCGCGCAAAGGCACCATTTTTCAATGGGCGCTCGTCGCCGCCACCGTCGGCGTCATCCTGCGAACTCTGGAAGAGCGCATGGGCCTCATCGGCCGCATCATCATGCGCGTCATCGGCGTCGCATGGACGCTAGCCTGCTACTTCGTCGTGCCCGTGCTGGCCTTCGAGGACCTCTCGCCGATCGATGCCTTCAAGCGCTCCTCGAAACTGTTCCGCGACACCTGGGGCGAGAAAGTCATGGGCGGATTCAGCCTCGGCCTGGTTTCTCTAGTGCTCATGCTGCCGGGGATCGGTCTGTGGTTCGCCGCGATGGTTCTCGGCGGGATCAAGGGCCTGCTCGTCGGCACGGTCCTGATGATTCTCTATTTCCTCCTGCTCTCGGTGTTCATGTCTGCGGTGCAGGGCGTCTTCAACGCCGCGCTCTATCGCTACGCCTGCTTCAAGCAGGTGCCCCCGGCCTTCGATCATGACCTGGTCGCTTCCGCCTGGGCTCCGAAGAGCTAAGAGTTAGGCGTTAACTTTCCATCTTGGAGGGCACTCCGGCTGGTTGGCGTGCCCTCCAAGAATTTTTAAGCGAGCGTGCTGTAACCCAGGCGGAACGCAGCGCGTCCTAGAAATCAACCGAGTGTTGGCCTTCCATTTTTTTTTGGCAGGCTCTTGGCTGGTGTTGAACACAACAGGGCAGGCCGCCGCGCGCACAGCACGAATGCCTGCCTCTGTTTTCCGCGGGCCAAGGGCGGAAGCTTGCCACTCTGCTGGGCGATTAGAAATGAAATTTCAAGCTGCCGCCCACCGTGCGTGACGGCGCGTACTGGATGGGAATTTCTTCGCTCTCTTTTGCGATTTTGTAGATGCTGTTGCTGACGTTGGTGATGTCGAATTCCAGATCCAGGTAGCGCGGCTCCGTTTTCCAGAGCGTCAGTCCGGCCGCGAGGTCAGAGGTAAAATGCTGCGGCAGCCGCGGGCCGTGTTCAATGATGGTGCCGCTGCCGTAACGCATCGCGCTTCCCGCCCAGAATCCGCGCCACTGGTTATGATAAAAAACCTGCGCCGTCCCGGTGTGGGTCTGATCAAATGCGGGAATAATTTTTTGGCCTGCGACCAGCGGTTCATTGCTGGCGAAGCCTCCGGTGATCGGGCCATGAAAATAAGTTTTCGCCAGCGCGTACTGAAAGCGTCCGGAAATTCCGAAGCGTTCCAATTGGCGCATGTTCGCGACGAACTCGATACCTTTCGAACGAGCGGCATCGAAATTTATGGGCGCAAAAATCCGCGAGATGGAAATCTCGTGGTTTTCGAAACTGTTCCGGCCGGCGTGCAAATATGCATTCAGCTCCAGGCTCACGCGCGGCGCGATCTCCTGCGCCCAACCTACTTCGTAATAGTGCTGCGTGTACGGACGCACGTTGCCAACACGCTGGGCTGGATTGACGGCGTGGTTGCCGATAAAACTGGCGAGCAAGGAATATTCGATAGGCGGGGGTGAGAACAACCGGTTGTACACCGCGTGAATCACCGATTTAGTTTTTCTGAGGTGGTACGCCAGGCCGACGCGCGGGCTGGCTTGCTGGTCCGCGTCCACGAGGTCGAAGTGGTCGTAGCGAAGACCGAGATCAACGGTCAGGTTTCGAATAGGAGAAAAATGGTCTTGCACGTAGAAGCTGGCTTGCCCGCCTCTGCCCCAGCCCTGGAACGACGGGAAAACATCCGGGTCGCCGCGGCCGTCGAAGAAAAAACTCTCGCCTTCGCGAAGGCGGACGAAGTCGATCCCCGCTTTGAAAAAATGTCCACGCCAGGAATGTGAAAGGTCGCTCTTGATTCCGAGAGTGAACGCCGAGCGCGACGCCGAGGAAAGAGGCGTAACGGGATCGGTCGTAGGGAGCACGTGGTCGGAGCTCGTGCGCTCGTAGATGGAAGTGTGAAGCAGAGTCTGTGGAGAAAACGTGTGCAGCCAGCCGAGTATTGCGGTGTACTGGCGAAGGTGCCGCTGCGCGTCGCGGCCGACTGCCTGATCGTCGGTAATGTTGGGCTGCTGAAAATTCGCCCCGGAGCCCATCAGCAGAAGTTTGATCGAGTCGCTGTTTCCGGCGCGCCAGTCAAATTGCGTCGTGGCGCGCGAGCCTTTGCCAAAATCAAAAAGGTGTTTTGGCTCGGGAGGATCCAGGTAGCGGCCGGACGTAAATCCATCGACGAAGAAATAGTAGCCGAGCCTGCCGGCTTGCCCGCCGTAGTCTGCGTTGAAGTCGTAGTTCTCGACTGTCGCTCCTCGAAAATTCACGTCGCCGTGTCCGCCAAGATCGGCGCCGGATCGCGTGGTAATGTCGAGCACGCCGCCGAAGCGGTTGCCATATTCGGGAGTGAATCCTCCGGTCATCAGGTCCACGGTTTCGAAAATTTGCGGACTGACGCCGGGAGAAAATTGCGGCTGCGCGTTATCCAGGAAAGAGACTCCATTGACGAACTCGTGCAGCGAAAATTCCGTTCCGCGCACGGCCAAAAAATTGTCGTGGCTGTCGCTGGCGCCGGGCATTAGATTGTTGACCAAATCGTTGGTGCTTTCGATCAGGGGTTCGGGCAGCCGCTCGAGATCCTGCCGCGTAAACGTGTAAGAGCTCCCGGTTTTCTCAGGATCAACGGTCACGTAGTTGGACTGAACTTCGACTTTTTGCCGCAGTGTTTCTTTCGGTTGCAGTTCAATGTTCAGCGAAATCGGCTGGCGCGGGCGCAGCAGGAATTCGTAGGTGGCTTTGAAGTAGTTCGCAGCTTCCGCTTGCAGGGTGCAAGCTCCCGCTTCGAGGCCTGAGAAGCGAAACTTTCCATCGCTGTCCGAGACCGTGGTGAGAACAGTTCCGCTGTCCTGATGTTGCAGCGAGACAGATGCATTCGGCACGGGTTGGCCCGCAGCGTTGCGCAGTGTGCCTTCAATAGCGGTTTGCGCGTAGGCAACGCCAGAGACGAGGAGGATTAGACAAAGGACGCGCAAGCAGTAGGAGAGCATGTTGGGAGAGCCTCCGTGATGACCATCCGGTCCCGTGCGGGCGGGACGTGCGCGAAAGGCGGTAGTCTACCATAGGCTTAAGCGCCCTCAACGCCCGCCTGCGGGACCCTCGTTCGAATGCCGCGACACCCAAGCTGATATGCTTCCGCTGGACTGTGACGACGGGTTTCACTGAGCATGACTGACAACCGCAATTCCGACGCTGCCTGGAACTATCACAACGCCACCAAACACTCCTATGCCAGCATCCGGAGGAACACCCATTTCATGGATTGGAGCAACCAGCCGCTGCCGTTCAAGATTTATCCGACGCTGGAGCCCATGCGCTTGCCGGGGGAAGTGCGCCAGAGCGGGGTCGCGGCGCTTTCGGCAATCGCTGAGAGAGTTCCTGGCCAGACTAACGCAAGTCCGGATCTGGAGGCGGTGGCGCAGTTGCTATATCTTTCCGCGGGCATCACTCGAAGGAGGAAATATTCAGGGGGCGAAATTTATTTTCGGGCTGCAGCCTGCACCGGGGCGCTCTACGAAGTTGAGCTGTATCTGGTTTGCGGCGAGCTGGGCGGCCAGGAGGCCGGCGTCTATCATTTCGGTCCCGCAGAGTTTGGCTTACGCAAACTGCGCGCCGGGGATTATCGCGGCGCACTGGTTGCCGCTACAGGTGGTGAAGCGGCCGTCGCGCATGCGCCGCTCACCATCATTTGTACTTGCACGTACTGGCGCAATGCCTGGAAGTATCAGGCGCGCACCTATCGGCATTTCGGCTGGGACAATGGCACGCTGCTCGCGAACCTGCTCGCGGTAGCCACGGCGCTGGGCCTGCCGGCTAAAGTGGCGTGCGGGTTCCTAGACGCGAGCGTTAACCGCCTGCTGGATGTCGATACCCAGCGTGAAGTGGCTTTTTCGCTGGTGGCTCTCGGCCATGTCGCAGTTTCCCCGCCGCAAGCACCTGCAGAAATGTTGCCGCTTCGACTCGAAACTGTGCCGCTCTCTCAGCGCGAAGTGGACTATCCGCTGATGCGGGAGATGCACGCGGCGTCTTCGCTCGATTCGAAAGAAAAAGTGGAGGAGTGGCGGGGACACACTCCGATGACAGATTTCCCGCCGCGCACCGGGCCAGTTGTTCAACTCACACCATTATCCGATGCGGAGATGCCGCGCGATCCCATCGAGCAGGTCATTCAGCGGCGCGGCTCCACGCGCAAGTTTCTGCGGAGCCCGATCACGCTGGCGCAGCTTTCCACGATGCTGGACCGCGCCACACGCGGTGTGCCAGCGGATTTTCTCGAACCGCCAGGAACGCAGCTCAATGGCCTCTACTTGATTGTTCATGCGGTCGAAGGGCTTTCGCCCGGAGCCTACGTCTTCCACCGCAACCGCGGCGCGCTCGAATGCCTGAAGCAGGGGGATTTTCGCGCCGACGCCGGGTACCTCGGATTGCAGCAGGAGCTGCCCGCCGATGCCGCCGTGGATATCTTTTTTCTGGCCGACTTGCGGCCGATCTTCGAGCGCTTCGGCAATCGCGGCTATCGCGCCGTACAACTCGAAGCCGGCATTCTTGGCGGCAAATTGTATCTGGCGGCTTACGCGCAGCGGCTGGGCGCCACCGGGCTCACTTTTTTCGACGACGACGTGACTCGCTTCTTCTCTCCCCACGCCGAAGGCCAGAGCGCCATTTTCCTGGTGGCCGTGGGCCACAGCGCCAAAAACAGATCCTAAGGGCATAGGAACGCTTAGACGATGCCGGGCACCCAGCGCCAGCGAACGCGTTGGAGATAGGCGGCGTACAGCGGGTCGGTGCGGAGAAAGCCTGAAAAAGCCGAGCAGCGAGAAGGTGGAACGAGCGTCGTTTCTGGGTTCAGCCGCGAAAAATGGGCATGAGCGACTCTGGATTTGGAAGAAAGATTGGGGGCCTGTTGCAAAATGTTAGGTATTTATAACCGATTGGCTCAGTTTCGGCGCGGACAGACAAGTGCCGGACTAGGACTCCACTTGTTGCCGAAGCAGGAAATGTGACCTGCCAGGGACAGAAACAAAGGGCGCTTGTTAAGAGTCACAAGCGCCCTTGAACTAAATCAATTCGTTGAATACCTCAGGGATCACCTCCTTCTCGACAAGTGCGTCGATTGAAGCCTGAAACCATTTTTATCACGGCGTATCCCTGTGTGTCTACAATACCGGCGATGCTTGAGGACATGCGGTTTGCAGTGCCCGATTGTCGCGCGTTGACCAGGCATGTGGCGTCTGCTGACGGGCGACAATTTAAAGCGCCCCAACTGGTGAAATTGACAGCGGACAATCTGCAAACGATATAATGGCGGGCCATGAACCGTAATCAGATACTCGTGCTGCTGAGCACTGCAATCCTAGTTGCTGTAATCGCGGCAGGATGTTTCGCCAGCAAGACATACCTCGGATCAAAAAATGATCGAGCCTCACTGGAGAAGACAAGTGAGGCCATTCGGGCTGCTTTTGCTCGCGGTGATGTTGCAACAATACTGGCATATCACCACCCTGATGTGGTCAAAGCACTCAACTATAGGAAAGTCATAAATGGTCGCGACGCTTTGGAGGCTGATTTAGCCGGAACGCTTCAACAGTTCAATCTAGAATGGAAAGAAAACCGAGTAGAAAGCGTCCTATTTCAAGGCGATACAGCCGTTGAACTGACCGCTTTTACAATCAAAGGGACTCCCAAAAACGAAGGCGAACCTTTCTTGTTCAAAGGGCGTGCAATGGTTGTTTACGTTCGTTACAAAAAGAGTCCGACCGGCTGGGCGTCCATCCGCGAGCTGATCCAACCTGCGACCTAAGTGGGCGGTACAACTGCCAGAGCCGGTAATCGGAAACTGCAAATCCGCATGGACGGTTACCGCCTTTTTCAGGCATGTGGATTACTTCCGCCCGCAATCCGCCAGCGTGGGCCATTGGGGTGTCCAAAATTTGCAAGCAACTGATGGTCAAAATCTTCCTGGGGCTATAATGCACCCATGATTCGTTTTGGCCTACTCAGATGCTTACACACGTTTCTGGTTCTTAGCTTTACGCTCATTGGTGGCGGATTGGCAGAGGAAACTACGGATTTTGCCGGGGACTGGGTCCTGAAGGTCGGCAATCGCATTTTCATTCTGGTGACTCTGACATCAGCCCCAGGAAGTACCGGACAATTCAACGGCTCGCTGGTTCGTCCGCAACACTTTTCAACGGATGGTGTGCGCTTTTCAGGTATCAAAGGCCCAGCTATTCACTACCCCATTGTTCGAAGCACCACCAGAGAGAATTGCCTCTCTTTCACAACTCAAAACCCTGCGGACAAGAGCGACGAGGACAATTTCCAGCTGTGCATCAGTGGAGAAGGACGTGGAACCCTGGAAATTGTTGCGCCTGGTTTCGAGGCGTGGCCGGTGACCAAAGAGAAAGGATTATTGGCGGTCGCCGCCGATTGGGACAGCACGCGCAGTTATTCTCTGGATGACACCGATGTCTCGAATTCGGGGATGCAACAGATCTTCGAAGAAGACCAAAAAGACCGGCAGCCTGGTGTCGGAAAGATCAATTGGACAGTGGTTGGAAAGGCAGACGCAGCCCGCCGCGAGGCTACGCGCAAGCTCCTCGCGAATGCGAAACTCCATAGTGGAAAAGACTTTGAGAGGGCTGCCTATGTCTTCCAGCATGGCGATACGCCAGACGACTACCTGTTGGCTCATACCCTAGCTATGGTCGCTGTAGCAAAGGGACAAAGCAGCGCCATCTGGATTGCATCGGCCACACTGGATCGATACTTAAACTCCATTCATCAGCCGCAAATTTACGGCACGCAGTTCTATACCAAGCCCAATGAGCCAGCGACGCAGGAGCCGTATGATCGCAGTTTAGTCTCCGACGTGCTGCGCCGTCAGCTTAGCGTACCCTCTCAGGCCGCGCAGGAAGCACAGAGAAAGCAGTACGATACAGAACGCCCCCACCATTAGGCAGAAACAATTCCGCGTACCTAGTGATGCCCGATTAACGCGGCGGTAATCGGAAAGTGGCGCACTTCTAGCCGTTTAGTCTCGGAAGCCCACTGCCGCCATCCGGGTATACTGGGTAACCAATTCCAGGAGGTTTCCATGAACCGTGTGATTCAAATGTTTCCCCGCCTGGCGGTATGCGGCGTACTTTTTCTCTCGGTTACATTTTCAGTGGCCACATACGCAAATGCGGCGGACAAGAATTTTGTTTCGCGCATGGCGGAGATCGATGGCGTCAAACTGCACTACACGACGGGTGGTCACGGCACTCCGCTGATTTTGTTGCATGGCTATGCGGAAACTTCGCGGATGTGGACGCCGATCCTGCCGTTGCTCGGTGAGAAATTTACGGTGATTGCGCCGGACCTGCCCGGGATCGGGGACTCGGCGATTCCGGCGGACGGGCTGGACATGAAAAGTGCGGCGATGCGAATTCATGCGCTGGCGCGCTCGCTGGGCGTGGAGAAAGCGAGAGTGGTCGGACACGACATCGGTTTGATGGTGGCTTATGCGTACGCCGCGCAGTTCCCCGCGGAGGTGGAGAAGCTGGTGGTGATGGATGCGTTCCTCCCGGGAGTGAGCGGATGGGAAGCGGTGTACAACAACCCGGCGATCTGGCACTTCCGGTTTAACGGGGCGACGCCCGAAGCGCTTGTGCAAGGACGCGAGCGCACGTACTTCGAACATTTCTGGAACAACTTCGCGGCCGACAAGACACGCTCGATTCCGGAAGCAGACAGGAGAGCGTACGCCGAGGCGTACGCGCGACCGGGAAGGATGAGAGCGGGTTGGGCGTATTTTGTCTCATTCCAACAAGCGGCGAAGGATTTCGCGGAACTGTCTCAGACCAAATTGAACATGCCGGTTCTGGCGATCGGCGGAGAGAAGTCCTTGGGAGAAGCACTGGCGCAGCAGATGAAGCTGGTGGCTTCGGATGTGACCGTCGTCGTGCTCAAGAACACTGGACACTGGGTGCTCGAGGAAAATCCGAAGGAGACGACCGAGGCGCTGGTGAAGTTTCTCTGAGATTTGCGCTTAGCACACTTGGTTCGCAAGGCGTGTCCGCGTTTTCTGACAACCCCCAGCACTCCCGGGGCACTTACAATGGTGGTATAGTCGGATCCATTTTCTTCTATGGCCATCGCCCTGGAGGATGATCCATGGCCCGCGTGATCCTCTCGCTGCTCCTTGTTCTACTGACCTCTTTGTCGGTTGCTGCTCAGGGATCCTCCGATCTCGTCGCTCAGGCGCTCGCGCAAGGCGACCTCTACCAGTCCAAACGGAAATATGAGCTGGCCCTCGATGCCTACCACAAAGCGGACAAGCTTTCGCATCACTCTTCGGCTGCTAGTTATCTGAAATTATCATTGGTGGAGCGCAAGCTCGGCGATTTTTCTTCCGCGCTCGACGACGCGAAGCGCTCTCTCAAAGTGGCCGGTGATAACAAGACGGCCGCCCTTCAAGCGCGTCTTGTCCGCGCCACTTTGCTTACGCAGATGGCTGGGAAGCCAACGGACAAGAAGCTCAAGGAAGCGGAGGACGAACTTCGCCAAGCCCTGGCGCTGGATTCCACAAATGCAATCGCCCATCTTGATCTCGGAATGGTTCTCCTTCGGCAGGAGCGCGATGCCGAGGGAATCCCCGAACTGAACGCGTTTGTCTCTTCTCCCAATGCCGATTCCCGCTCAGTTGCTGAAGCACGCCTGGTCATCGCCAATCCGATTCGGGCCCGCACGCCCTTCGCGCCTCATTTTTCCTTTACCACGCACGAGAATCAAAACGTTTCGAACGCGTCGCTCCGCGGCAAGGTCGTTCTGCTGGATTTTTGGGGGACCTGGTGCCCGCCGTGCCGCGAATCGGTTCCCATCCTTCGGGACCTGCATAAGAAATACGCAGGAAAATCTTTCCAACTGGTTGGCATCAGTTCTGACAATGACGAAGACGTCTGGAAAACATTCATTCAGGCGCAGCACATGGATTGGTCCGAATACATCGATCTGTCAGACGAAGTTTTGCAGGCTTTCAAGGTCGAATCTTTTCCGACGTATATCGTGCTCGACAAGGATGGCGTTATCCGCTTCCGCCAGTCCGGCTTAGGAGAGTACACCCAGGGCGAACTCACAGACGCCATCAAAAAAGCATTGAAGCGTGAATCCGACCCCAAGCTGGCCGCAGCTGCTGCGGCAGAGGAGCCTCCGGTGTCGGCCTCGAACGTGTCCAGCGCCGCTCCCTCGAGCGGTGACGGCGGGAAGCCCGCTACAAATTCTTCAACGTCGCTGTTTGGGATCGAAGCCTCCAGCATTTCAGGGAACGTCTACAAGAACGAGGCCCTGAGCATGTCCTATGAATTCCCGCGCGGCTGGATTGCCGCCAAGCCCGAATCTCTTCACGTCCTTAATGAGCGCTCCGAAGCCGGTGCCAAAGCTGCGGTGCTCCAGCAACACCCTGAACTTGCGGACTCCCTGCGGTTCTCCACTCCCAAAATTGTTTTCTATGCGTCCCGAAAAGGCGACGGTGACGGGCAGCGCTTGGGCTTGCCTTCGCTGCGCATCTCCGTCACGCCGTCGCGTCTGGATTCTCTTCACCTCAGCACCTTTCAGCAGATGATGGACCACCTGGCGGTCGCGTCTGGCTTGAAGCTGTTTGCCCAAGCCTCCGAATATACAGTGAACAAGCACCAGTTCCTTCGCGCCGATTTCGAGCGAAGCTCCGGCGGACCGCACGTCTATCAGTCCTATGTCCAGACGCTCTCGGAAGATTATTTGCTTACGATTGAGGTTTTCGCCTCTTCCCCCGACGAGCTCCAGCAAGTCGCGGCCTCTCTACAGTCCATGTCCATCACCGAAGAAAATCCCTGAGGTCCGTTCCCGTACGCATTAATTGATGTGCGTGCCCAGGCTACTCAGTCGAGGTGCCAATTCAAGCGGTCTTCCTGCGTTTTAGCAATTGCGACTTGGTGCTGCCGGCATTCCAGGCGGGCGGGTCACTCGCGGGGAACGACTCCATGGAGGCTTCTTCAACGATGTCCAGCACTTCTTCCTGAGGAGGAGGCTCGTGCGGGTCCATCGGGGCCGGTGGTATCCCTTGAGGGTGCTCAGCCATGACCATCCAATTCTACGCCTGCGGGCACGCGAATTGATGCACCGGACGAGCCTTTACCTGCCTGGCAGCGCGCGCCGGTTTGACCGGGCACGAATCAGCGGCCTAAGATGGATTTTCAGCAGCCAGCCATCACGGGAAAGTAGTCTAGAACCATGTTTGAAAACCTGACAGAGAAGCTGCAACGCACATTCAAGAACCTGCGCGGGCAGGGCAAGCTCACCGATGAGCATCTGGACACCGCGCTGGCGGAGATTCGCGAAGCGTTGCTGGAAGGCGACGTAAACGTTGGCGTTGCCGACGAATTGCTTGCGAACATTCGCGCGAAGGCCATCGGCAGCGAAGTGATGCTGCAGCTTTCGCCGGACCAGCAGGTTGTCAAAGTGGTTCGCGATGAGCTGGCGGCGATGCTGGGCAAACATGCCAAGCCGATCTTTGCTTCGCGGCCGCCTTCGGTGTGGATGATCGTTGGGCTGCAAGGATCCGGTAAGACCACTACCACGGGAAAACTCGCGAAGTGGCTTGCGCAACACGGGCACCGGCCGCTGGTGGTTTCAACGGACGTGTATCGTCCGGCGGCGCGCGAGCAACTGGCGCAAGTGGCGAAAGCGGTGGGGGCGGCGCTGTGGCCGGGCACGGGGACGGACAAGCCGCTGGAAATCGTGAAAGGCGCGATCAAGGAAGCGAAACTTTCTGCGAGCGACGTGGTGCTGGTGGACACCGCGGGGCGGCTGCACATTGACGATGATTTGATGAATGAGCTGAGCATGTTGAAGAAGGAATTGCAGCCCAGCGAGATGCTTTTCATCGCGGATTCGATGATCGGGCAGGACGCGGTGCGTTCGGCGGGCGAATTCCACAAACGGCTGGGGCTGACCGGAGTGATTCTGACGAAGCTTGACGGCGATGCGCGCGGGGGCGCGGCGCTGAGCATCGGCAAAGTTACGGGCGCGCCGGTAAAATTCGTGGGGCTCGGTGAAAAGTATGACGCGCTGGAGGGATTCTATCCGGAGCGCATTGTTTCGCGCGTGCTGGGCATGGGCGACCTCATGTCCCTCATCGAACGCGTGGAACAGACGGTCGACAAAAAAGCAGCGGCGGAACTCGAGCGCAAGCTGCGCAAGGAAGGATTCACGCTGGAGGATTTCCGCGATCAACTGAAGCAGATTCGAAAGATGGGGCCACTGGAAAAAATTGTGGACATGCTACCGAAGATGGGGCCGCTGCAGAATCTTCCAAAGGATGCGAAGGTGGACGAGGGCCAGCTGACGCGCGTCGAGGCGGTCATCAATTCGATGACCAACCAGGAGCGGCGCGATCACAACGTCATTGACGGCAAGCGACGCAAGCGCATCGCCAAGGGGAGCGGCACAACCGTGCAGGACGTCAATACGGTCCTGAAGCAGTACCTGCAAATGCGGACGATGATGAAGCAGTATGGCAGCATGGCGGCGCGCGCCAAGTTGAAAGGCCTCGGGAAGCTCTCGGGGCTTTCCTAAACGGAGAGTGATTCACTTCAGCGGCGGATAATAGCCGGCGACTTGCAGTGCGAGTTTTTCCGGATCGAGATCAGTGCGGTTAGAAAGAATGATTACGGTCAAGGCGTGGCCTTCGATGAAGCGCTCGATCACCGTGCGGAAACCCAGTGTGCTTCCGATGTGCCACATGCGCGCGTGCCTTCCATAGGTTTCACCCGGAACTGATTCGAAGGGATCGAGGAACCAGCCGAAGCCGTAGGAGACGGGCTTGCCGGGATGGAGATTGTCGTCGTTGGGTTCAAGGGGCCAGCGGGGATCGGAGCCGTCGTTGAGTTTGACCGGAGTTAGCGCGGGCTGAAATTCCTTTTCGCTGAGCAAGGTGTGATTGCGCAGAGCGTCGTCCCACTTGGCGAGGTCTTCAAGATTGGAATAGATGCCGCCATCGCCGAGGGTGGCGGAAGTGGAACTTTGATCAGTTTCTTTGAAGAGTTCCTTCTCTTTGGAGTGGCCGAAGGCGCGATGCGCGACTTCATTTTTTCCTGTTTGAAAAACGACGGTGTGGTTCATTTTCAGCGGCGCAAAGATTCGTTGCCGGAGAAACTCGCCGTACGATTTTCCGGAAGCCCTCGCGACAATGATTCCCAGGACGACGTAGCCGGAATTGCTGTAGGACCAACGGGAGCCCGGCGCGAACTTTCCGTGCTCTTCCTGCTTCAACAATTTCAGGACTTGATCATCTTGAATTTGTTTGTCCGCTGACCATAGCGGCCCCTTCCGCTTTTCCACGGCATCCATCAAGTCTTCGTAGTCGGGGAGGCCGGAGGTGTGGTTCAAGAGGTTTCGAACGGTGATCGATTTGCCGTAGGCGGAAAAATCAGTAAAAAATTCCGCGAGCGTTTGGTCGTAGCGAAGTTTTCCGTCGTGAACCAGCAGCATGATGGCCATGGCGGTGAATTGCTTCGTGAAGGAGGCCAGGCGGAAATTGGTGCGGGCATCTATCTTCTCTTTCCTGCGGAGGTCACAGAGGCCGTAGCCGCGTTCGAAAATAGTTTGACCCGGTGTTCGAACGAGCACCGCCATCCCAGGAGCATCCGGAGCAGTGACCGCGGAGAAAATCGCATCGATCGTGTTCTCCGTCTTTTGTATGGACTCCTGCGATGGGGCCTCGATGGCGAGTCCCAAAGTGCATGACGCCAGGAGGGAGACGATTAGTTTCTTCTTCACCAGGCCTCCTTTACCGGCTGCAGCATACCATCCGCACTTCATTCACGGATGTCGTGAACACGGTCTTCCACTACCCGAGACTGGCGGAGTGCCACATAAGCAGCGGCCTTCCATGGGCCGAACCGCCTCGGTTGCACGGCCGAGTTACTCCTTCCGGGTAGTGTCTCAGTTTGAATTATGACGCTTGGAGTATAGCCACCAGAAGAATGCCAAGACAATCAGGCCGAAAATGACATAGAGGATACCCCCGGCGATTGACTGAGTTTCGCGATAGCCGCGATAGAAGTCGTAGACGGTCGAAATAGCTATAATCACCGCGAGAAGCAGCATTGCCCGTTTGCTCATGCCACTTCCTCAGTTTGCCAGAAGAACGATTTCTTCTAGGCTCCAAACGTGATCGGCCAATCCAGCGGCCATCGCTGGCGTAACCCTCAATGTCTTGTGAATCCGGCCAAAGTTATAGTACAGGAAGTGAATCGCCACCATCGCCGCGTGATTCTCAGCCTTCTTGCTGAAACCATTGGTTAGGCGAGTGAATCGGCGCATCACCATTCGCATCGTGAGGTTCTGGCGTTCGACGTAGCTAGTGCTTACATGCTTGGGGTCTGGGTCGCCAATGATTACTTTCATGTCGCAGCCAATGCAGACGGCGGGAGAATAGCGCGTGTCCGGATCTTCTGATGCACCGTATAGCTTTTGCAGTTGCCGGTAGTCCACATCCGCACCAAAAGCCTCTTCAACGGCGTCCAGATAGACTCTGTGACCGTCCGTAGTGATTTGGATTCGGCCTTTCACGCGAGTGGCGCAATCGTTCATAAACTCTCGCGCCCACCATCCATCACGTCCACCAACTAAATAGCTGACGCAGAGCTTTGTATCAGCGTCGAGCGCAACCCACGTCCAAGTGTCTCCCCATCCTTCGGCGCTCCGTTCCGGCCTAACGTGCTTAGCCTTGGCGCCGACAAAGCTCCAAATCTCATCGCATTGCATACGCCGGACGCGAACCTTGCGCACGTTCTTGTGATGGTATTCGGCACATGCCTCGCCCAGATCAACGAGGAGCTTGGTCACCGTATTTATGGAGACATCCGCTAGGCGGCTGGTTGCTCTAAGGCTATTACCCTCGACAAGCATTCCAAAAATTGCAGCGCGTTTCTCTATTGGCAGGCGGTTCATGGTGAGCCAAAGGTAGCAGGCCCAAGTTCATTTGTCAAGCATATAGTGCAGTTTAACTACTATCGCTAAGTAGCTATTGACAACGAGCTTTCAGCAGGTTACATTGGCTTTCGGCGGATGATGCAGCATGGACGTCGAGTTTTGGGACAAGACACTTGCACTCATAGAGACGGAACGTGCGGTAGAGACGCGGGTGCCTATATCGGTAATCAACTCGCTGAGACAGAAACTGGTCGTAATTCGGGCAGCACCGGACGAGAGAACGTTGAGAATTTGGAAGAGTCTTCATTACGAAAAGATGGACGGCAACGAGCGGTCCATCCGAATCAACAAACAATTTCGTTTGATATTCACACTCAACACGGAATGCAAGCCGAACAAAATGACCATTTTGAGGGTATGGAATCATGATTAGCGAGGTGGAGAACATGGCGACAGCAAGCGCAAGTTGGATTAAGCATCCCGGCAGTTACATCAAGGAAGAAATGGAAGAGCGGGATTGGAGCCAGCGCGATCTGGCTTTCATTCTCGGTTGTTCAGAACAGGCGATTAATCCCATTTTGAATGGAAAGCGTGGAATCAGTCCTGAAATGGCAAAAGCTCTTGGAGAGGCATTCGATGTCCCCGCAGAGTTTTTTGCAAATCTTCAACAAGCCTACGATTTGGCACAGGCTCGTAAACCGGACCCCAGCGTAGCAGCAAGGCGTCAAATGCAGACAGCCTATCCCATCCGCGAAATGATTAAGCGCGGATGGATTGAACAAACCGATGCCCCAATGCTCACGATACAACTGACAAGATTCTTTGAGGTTTCTGACGAAGATGCAATTCCGTATTTTGCACATGCAGCGAAGAAATCGAGCTACGAAAAGCGGGAGGTTCCAGTTCCAGCGTCTCAATTGGCATGGCTTTACCGGGTACGCCAAATCGCAAAGTCAATCAGCGTGCCGAAATATTCTGAAAAAGCCTTGCGTCAGGCCGTTAGGGATGATTTCCCGGCATTACTGCACGCGCCTGACGAAGTTAGACAGGTGCCAAAAATCCTTATGGAGTGCGGAATACGATTTGTTCTTGTCGAAAGACTTTCAAACGCAAAAATCGACGGCGTGTGTTTCTGGCTTGACGGCTCGCCTGTTATCGGCATGTCTGTCCAGCATGACAGAATCGATAATTTTTGGTTCGTAGTTCGACATGAAATCGAGCACGTCCTAAATGGACATGGCCAAGAGGAAGAGATTATTGACGGCGATCTGGAAACTGTCAGCACTTCGATGTCTGAGGAGGAGCGTATCGCAAACGATGCCGCTTCCAACTTTTGTGCTCCGAAAGACAGGCTGGATTCATTCATCCTGCGGAAAAGGCCCTTCTACTACGAAAAGGATGTTGTAGCTTTTGCGCGTGTATTGGAGAGGCACCCCGGCATCGTCATTGGACAAATACGAAGACGGCTAAACAGATATGACTATTTGACCCGGTATTTAGTGAAGATTAGGCAATATTTGTTGCCAGGTTCAATTGCGGATGGATGGGGACAAACGGCTCAAGTCTCACTGTGAATCGGAGGGAAGAGCAATGGTCAGCAGAAAAGAAAGACTCCAAAGGATTTGGCAGCAATACGATTCTAGCCGCGATCATAAACCTTCCAGCATGCGGCAAGCGGTTGCATGGGCCGTCGCAGATGGATTGCTCGAATTGCCAGAGGTAGACCCATTCGACGTTCTAGCAGAGCTTAAAACCGACTCACAGGGACGGCGCTATCGTGTAAATCACGCCGTCCGCGCCACCAAGAGCGGCGTGCAATATACGTTTTGGGGTGTTATGGGGTACGCGCCTCACGATCACATGGAAAAAGCGTTCGCTCAACGCCGCGAGTTGATCGTAGGCGAAAACTTTCAACTCAAGATTGATATTGACGTTTACAACGATATGAACGCGGGGAAACATCCGCCAATTCAATTGGTTTTGAATTACAGCGACGACGTTGCCGAGCGCGAAGAACTAATGCATATGCACTACAGAAGGAATGTAGCCTAATCTGTTTTCTTCCAGCGAGCACGAGCGGCGAGTTTAGCGATTTCATGCCGTTCATTTGGGCCTAAAGACTCGGCTCGTGATTTACCACCCTTGAGACCGCCAGCACGCCGTTTGGAAGGATGCCGCTTTGAGGCGCTAACATGATCTTCGGTTTCGCCCGTAGCAATATCTACGATGAGCTTGGCGAGTTGATTCGGGTCTCTGGGACGCTTTGCCATGCGCCAAGTATGCCACAATCTTCCAATGGCAAACCAAGACCCACTCACCCTCCTTCCGGCATGGATTGCCGTTCGGTGCCCGGCAGGCTAGAATGGATGGGTTCCAGGAGGCGTGATTAGTGCTAACGATTCGTCTGTCAAGAATTGGAAAGAAAAAGAAGCCTTTTTACCGCGTGGTGGTGATTGAGCGGACCAGGCCGCGGGATGGCCGCGTAAAAGAGGCGGTGGGAACGTACGATCCGCTGAAGAAGCCGGCGGAGATCAAGCTGGACGCGGAACGCGTCAAGTATTGGCTGGGCCAGGGGGCACAGCCGAGCGACACGGTGCGCAGTTTCCTCAAGCTTCAGAAGATCGCGTAGAACCCAGCACCTTCCTAAAATTGCGCGGCCCAGCTGGGCCGGGCCTGCCGTTCCCAGGTGCTTCATGAAGGAACTGGTCGAAACCATTGCGAAGGCGCTCGCGGACCATCCGGAGGAAGTGCGGGTGAAGTTCGTCGAGGGAGCACAGGTCACGGTGCTGGAGCTGCAAGTGCATCCGGAAGACCTGGGCAAAGTGATTGGAAGGCAGGGGCGGACGGCGAAGGCGATTCGAACGGTGCTTGGCGCGGCGGGGATCAAGGCGCGCAAACGGTACACGCTGGAAATCCTCGAAGATTGACGGATAGGCGTTTCACCCACCATTGAATTCAGAAACTCCACGATGGGTCCAGATGGCGCGCATTCTTCGCGCGCGCGGCAACAAG
>WNFF01001763.1_pt1 | contig 25792 bp, 26 predicted proteins | sample 5400441 | NCBI WGS metagenome assembly WNFF01 (sample SAMN13153345, study PRJNA577476) | soil metagenome | isolation source: 120 cm saprolite under Douglas fir tree site 2 hole 3 replicate 1 | place: USA:California | collected 2015-04-18
ATCTACCAAAAAAAGACCCGCGGTGGCAAAGACTGATGACACGTCTTGCGAAACGAAGGCGCGAAATTGGACGCCAGTAGTACTAGTGGTCGGTTGATTAGAGGGCGCCTTATATCCGCCACAGGACAGGCACACGCTGGCCAAGAAGAACACGAGAGCAGCAGTCAAAGCTTGTTTCAAACCTGGAACTCCGAACTTCGTGCTGGATAGAGATTTAGATGCGAAAAACGGATTATAGCAGAGCAGTTTTTGCTTATTGGTGAGTCGGACAAATGTATGCAGTGATGCAAAACTGCTTTCTATCTTGTATTCTCAGTGAGAATGCCTTCTGATCTGCTCGCCCATTTGAAGACATCTCCGGTGCTTTGTGACGGCGCCATGGGTACCCTTTTGTATTCGAAGGGGATTTTCTTAAATCGTTGTTACGACGAGCTCAACCTGTCTCAACCTGATCTGATTCGAAATATCCACCACGAATATCTCCAGGCTGGGGCCGAAATTGTTGAAACTAACACTTTCGGTGGCAACAGCTTTCGATTGGCACGCCACAGCCTCGCCGATCGCGTCCGCGACATTAACCTGGCAGGCGTCCATTTGGCGCGAGAAGCTGCCAAGAGCTTTGATCTATGGGTCGCTGGTTCGGTCGGGAATTGCATCAGGCGATGCTAGCGGCGCGCGACGTTAATCCGAAGATTCCGGTGGTAGCTCAGGTCACGATTGATGAAGACGGCAATTGTCTCGATGGCGCCGATCCTGAGACCTTCGCTGCCAAACTGGAGGAGTGGGGAGCAGATGTAATCGGGTGCAATTGCAGCGTCGGTCCGGTCGCCATGCTGGATGCAATCGAGCGCGTGCATGCCGCGACGTCGCTGCCGCTCGCAGCACAACCCAATGCCGGTGTTCCGCGATCCGTCGAGGGCCGGAACATCTACTTGTGTTCGCCGGAATATATGGCGAGTTACGCCCGAAAGTTTGTGGCGGCTGGCGTGCGGCTCGTTGGCGGGTGTTGCGGTACCACGCCCGAACACATCCGTGTCATGAAGGCCGCGCTCCGTGTGGGTGGGGGCCGTGCGAAAACTTCCGGCTCACAGTCTGTAAGCGCTCAGCCCTCGCCTTCTGCCGGTCCAATTATTCCGCTTGAAGAGCGTTCTCGTCTTGGCGCCAAGTTGGCGAATGGAGAATTCGTCACCATGGTGGAGATTGTTCCACCTAAGGGCACCGATATCCGCAAGGAAGTGGAAGGCGCGCGTTTCCTAAAGTCGGTCGGGGTGGATGGGATCAATATACCCGACAGCCCGCGGGCCTCCGCTCGCATGAGCAACCAGGCGCTCTCGCTGCTTGTTCAGCAAGAAGTTGGCATTGAGGCAATCCTCCATTACACTTGCCGCGACCGCAACGTTTTGTGCATTCAATCCGATTTGCTGGGCGCGGCCGCCACCGGGATTCGTAACCTCATCTGCATCACCGGCGATCCGCCAAAAATGGGGAATTATCCGGATGCGACCGCTGTTTTCGACGTGGATGCGATCGGCTTGGTAAATATCGTACACAACCTGAATCGCGGGCTCGACATCGGCGGCAACCCTATTGGGCAAGGTACAGGCTTCGTCATAGGGGTCGGCGCGAACCCCGGTATTCCCAACATTGACGAGGAAATTCGCCGCTTCGAATACAAAGTGGAGGCAGGCGCCGAGTATGCCGTCACTCAGCCGGTCTTTGATCTAGCGTTGCTGGAAAACTTTTTGCGTAGGATCGAGCATTGCCGTATTCCCGTCGTTGCCGGCATCTGGCCGTTGGTAAGCGTGCGCAATGCTGAGTTCATGAAAAATGAGTTGCGAGTCTCGGTGCCCGATTCCATCCTGGAGCGCATGGGTCGCGCGCCCACGCCCGAGGCGGCGCGAGCCGAAGGCGTCGCCATTGCGCGGGAGATGCTCACAGCGCTACGCGACATGGTGCAAGGTGCTCAGATCAGCGCGCCGCTGGGAAGATACTCCTCCGCGGTGGACGTGCTAGAAGCCTTGGGCACCCCCTCTGCCCGCCCTGCTGCAAGCAGGTGAGCGAGTTGGTTTGCCCCGCTTTTCTGGCATCCGACTCGCTGATTGAAAAATCACCTCCACGAAAAGAGCATACCAACCTGGCCCTAAAAATTTATGGACACACTATGCAAGAAATTGCATAAAATAGATGTTTGGAGTAGACCCCGGTGCCGAAATTTGAAGAGTGCCTCCAGCGCCTAGAGAAAATTGTTCAGGAGTTAGAAAAAGGTGAAGTGCCTCTAGAGAAGTCGCTAACGCTTTTTGAAGAGGGTATACAACTTTCTTCAGCCTGCCGAAAGGAACTTGAAAACGCCGAAGGCAAAGTGGAGGTTCTGCTGAAGCAGAACGGGAAGCTCCAGCCCCAACCGTTCGAGCACTTGACCGAAGACGCGACCGCAAGAACCGAGCGCGTCAAGACGTAGTTGCTCGCTAGTATCAACCTGTGGTGACAGCAATCAGCCTGACTGTCACTTGCTCAGTTCGTCGCGGGGACGGCGAACCCGAGGGAGTAAGTATGCAAGCCTTGAGTGTAGTCCTCTTTCAGAGCGATCCCAGAATCGCTCAGGCCCTTGTCTCCAGTCTTCGCGGTCAATTTCAGTCCGTGCATGTGGCGCGCTCGATAGACGAACTTCGTCTTGCGATTGCTAAACACCGGGCGGATGTCGTTGTCATGGATGTGGAACTGTCCCGTCTGTCTGAGGTGGAGAAATTGCACCACGAGTTCCCAGGCGTTTCGATTGTATGCACCCACCGGCTCGCGGATGAAGAGATGTGGACAGCGGCCTTGGCGGCGGGGGCCGTCGATATCTGCCCCTCCTGGGACACGCGAGGTATTCTCAGTTCTGCGTTGCGCAGCACTGAGACTTCCCATTCGGCTGCCGCCTAACAAGAAGTACATTCCTGTCGAGGACGCCTTTGGCGTCCTCATTCATTTTCCGCAAATGCGGCCTTAGCCCGCCGATCTAATTTCCTATGCTCGTGAGACCTGATGATTCCGGATTTCAGCCGTCCCTTGACAGATTGTTATACTCACAATCCATGCTCCAGGACATCCTTGAACAGGGCCGCGAAGCAACGGACGCGGCACTAGAACGATTGCTGCCTGCGGAGAAGCAGCACCCTATCTCCATTCACAAAGCTATGAGGCACAGCGTGTTTGCCGGGGGTAAAAGGCTGCGGCCCATTTTGTGCATGGAAGCGGGACGAATGCTGGCAGCTTCCCTTCCTGACGGCATTGACGAGTTGGGCGCCGCTCTCGAAATGCTGCACACCTATTCGCTCATTCACGACGACCTTCCCGCGCTGGATAATGATGATCTGAGGCGGGGGTGGCCGACTTGCCATAAAGTATTCGGCGAAGCGGTTGCGATACTCGCGGGGGATGCATTGCAGACACGGGCCTATGAGGTGCTCGCTAGTCTTAGCTGCCCTCCGCAATCGCGAATGAAGATAATTAAAGAAGTCGCTCATGCGACTGGTACGGTGGATGGGATGATCGGCGGCCAGGTCGTCGATCTCGAAGCCGAACACACCAAGCCTGACGCGACAATGCTGGAATACATTCATCGTGCCAAGACTGCAGCGCTGATCACCGCCTCCGTGGTAAGTGGCGGACTCTATGCCGAGGCTAACGATGCAGCCGTCGCTAAACTTCGCTCTTTCGGACAGAATATTGGGCTCGCGTTCCAGATTGTCGACGATATTCTCGACCTCACGCAAACCTCCGATCAGTTGGGCAAAACCGCAGGCAAAGATAGCGCTGCAGAGAAAGCCACGTATCCAGCTCTATTCGGTGTGGACGAGTCAGCGAGGAAAGCTGACGTACTCGTGAAAGCAGCCCTTTCGGAAATTGACATCTTTGGCGCTCGCGCGGACACGCTAAAATCACTGGCGCGATTTTTGGTGGAGAGAAAGAAATAATTCTCGACTGACATGCCTCCGCTATCCCTCGACATCCTGGCCATTGCCGCGCATCGTGACGATGTAGAGCAAACCTGTGGCGGCACGTTGCTGAAAATGGCACAGCTCGGTCAACGGACTGGCATCATGGATCTCACGCAAGGAGAGATGGGAACGCGCGGGACCGCTGAAGACCGGGAGCGAGAAGCGATTGAAGCTGCAAGGATCTTGAAAGTTGCGTGGCGCGGGGCCCTCGACATTCCTGACGGCCGAGTGGAGAACACCTGGGAGAATCGGCTGAAAGTCGCGCGCGTAATTCGAGAGCAACGGCCTCAACTGGTGATACTTCCCTACTGGAAAGGCCGCCACCCGGATCATTACACCGCTTCTGTCCTGGGATATGAGGCCTGTTTTCTGGCGGGGCTAAGCAAACTAGTTTTGACGAGGCAGGGGCCGATTGACGATCCTTTGCTGCCGCACCGTCCCTTCAAAGTTATTTATGCGACGCTCTATTACGAAGTTCGTCCGACGTTTGTCGTTGATATCACTGACCAATTCGACGCCCGCTTTCAGTCAGTGATGGCCTATAAATCACAGTTCACCGACCAGGAAGCTGGTAAGGATCTCTTCCCTGCTCAGGCCGAGATTCGCGCTCGCGTCGAAGCTATGGCGCGGTTTTACGGGATGCTTGCAGGTGTGACATACGCCGAGCCATTCTTGCAGAAGGAAGTAGGGCTGGTGGAGAATCTGCTGCAAATTCCGGTGAAATCAATCTAAGCTCATAGCTGATTATTTTTTCAGGGCCACCGCGACTCCATCTCGAATCGGCAGAATCGTTGTGAACAGATCGGGTGAGCTGTACAGCAGGCGATTGAATTCAAGTATCGCTTTGGTGGCGGCATCGGGTGGATTTTTCTGCGCCACCTTGCCAGTCCATAAGACGTTATCGGTAACGAACAACCCACCTTTGCGCAGCTTGGGAACGGCAATACGAAAAACACGTGGGTAGTCTTCTTTATCAACGTCGTTGAAGATGATGTCGAATTCCTGCTTCTGCTCGGAAAGAAGTTCGAGCGCATCTCCCACGTGCACGCTTATGCGATTGCTGACCCCAGATCGTTCAAAGTATTGCCGGGCCTGCTCAGCGTTCTTGGAGTCGCCATCGGTGTAGATGACTCGTCCCTTATCTCCCACCGCACGAGCCCACCAGATTGTTGAGTATCCGATGGCAGAACCCATTTCGAAAATATTCTTCGCGCCAATCATCAGAGCTAACTGGTAGAGAACACGCGCGACGGCCGGTCCCACGATGGGCACCTTGCGGCGTGCCGCTTCCGTTTCCATTTCAGTGAGCACATCATCCTGCGGAGGAAGCAGAGAATACAAGTAATCTTCAACCGGGCCGACGGTAATACCGCCCATTCGCCAATAGACGCTTTGGCTTTGTTCTGGCACAGGAATCCTCGGTTTCTGACAGCTTCCGGCAGCCGATTTCGTTCAGTTCATCGAAAGAAATTCAGACTGAGTTGTAGATTGCAATAACGACGAAAGACTACGAAACAGTCACGCCCGGTTTCATTTCGACGACTTCCATGCCGGGGACGAGCTTCTGCAAATCACTTGGTTTGCCCGTAAGCAGCGGAAAGGTGCCGAAGTGCATCGGAATGATCGTTTTCGGTTTGAGCAAGTTGCAGGCATAGGCGGCCTCGCGAGGGGACATCGTGAAATGATCCCCAATCGGAACCATCACGATTTCGGGGCCGTAAAGGTCGCGAATGATCGCCATATCACCGAATACGTTCGTGTCTCCCGCATGATAAATCTTCAGCCCGTTGGCGAACATAATTACATAACCGCAGGCTTCCCCGCCGTAAACGACCTCGTCGCCATCTTGAATGCCGCATGAGTGGTCGGCGTGCACCATGGTGACCTTTATATCGCCAACCGCCTGCGTGCCGCCCTTGTTCATCATGGAAGTTTGCTTAACGCCCTTCTTTTCCAGCCATCCACAGAGTTCGGGGATCCCCACAACAATCGGTTTGTGCTTTTTGGCAATTTCAACCGCGTCGCCAATGTGGTCGAAATGTCCGTGGGTGCAAAGCATGACATCAACTTTCTTGACGGCTTTCTCGTTTTCGGGGCACATGGGGTTCTGCATGACCCAGGGATCAAGCAGGATTGTCTTACCAGCGGGAGTTTCCATCCGGAAAGTCGCGTGGCCTAGCCAGGTGAGTTTTATACCTTTTAAGTTCATTGGGGGAAGATCCGTTCTCAGTTGTTGGCTGTCAGCGTTTAGGTTTGCGGTAATTTCTACTTGCTTTGTTCCCAGCCGCGGTAACCAGTCGCAAGGGAGATCACGTTCTTGAAACCCATCTTCTTCAGCATCCATGCTGCGAGCGCGGAACGGCTGCCACCGCCGCAATAAAGCACCATCTTTTTGTCCTTATCAGTCGTAACTTTGTCGATGTTGTGTTCGACCATGCCTCGTGGAATCGCTACAGCCCCCGGGATAGTGCCGCGTGCAGTCTCATCTGGCTCGCGCACATCGATTAGTACGAAATCGTCCGCGGACTCCTGCATTTGTCGAAGCTCCGCAGGACTTATTTCCTGAATTTCTTTCTTTGCTTCATTCACGAGCTGATTAAATTCTGGCAGTGGCATACTGAAAAACTCCGCCAATCGAAGAACCTGTCATTTTAATGAGTGCCGTGTTCGGCTGCAACGTCAGGAGATGCCCAGGGAGAGAAGCGGGTTGTACAAGTTTGTATGTTTTTCGCCGCGTCCTCTGCGGTTAAGATGATCGGCGTGCCTGAACTCAAAATCCTGCTCTCTCGCGAGCAGATTGCCAAGCGAGTGGCAGAAATGGGGGGTGAAATCACACGTGATTTCGCCGGACAGTCGATTATTTTCATAGCCGTGTTGAAGGGCGCTGCCATTTTTCTGAGCGACCTCGCCCGCCAGGTGCAGCTGGATTCGAGCTTCGATTTCATTGGAGTATCCAGCTACGGAACCAAGGCCAGTCCTAATGCCGGGTCCACAGGCGATGCAGGATGGGATTCGACCGGGGAGGTACGTTTGACTAAGGACGTCGATCAATCCATGGCAGGCAAGAACGTAATACTCGTAGAAGACATCCTCGATACTGGGCTGACCCTGAATTACCTGAAGCGACTCCTGCTGGCGCATCAACCCAAGGCGTTGCGCATTGCAGCTCTGTTGGACAAGCCGTCCCGGCGCAAACATGCAATGGAGGCAGACTACCTCGGCTTCACGATTCCCGACGAATTCGTCGTCGGGTACGGATTGGATTACGCAGAAAAATACCGGAACCTGCCGGACATTTGCATCCTCGGCGGTCCACCGCGGTAATTCCAAGACTTTGGAATTCCGACCGAACTCGAGTCTACCGTTGGTTTCATCACTGCGAAATCACAATCACGAAGCGTAGAATTGTAGCGTGTGGCACAAACGGAGACCTTTACTTCATCGACGGTTTTTATAAACGAGTGGCGAAAAGCGGCGGGGTATATCGATCATTCTCTGCTGCGGATGGAAACCACTCGGAAACAAGTCATTCGTCTATGTCAGGAAGCGGTCCACTATGGTTTTCCGACAGTCTTCGTGCACCCTTGTTACGTTACTATCGCGGCTGATGTTTTGCGAGGTACTGCCGCAAAAGTGGGAACGCCTATAGGCTTTTCTCTCGGGGCGACCCTCACCGCGGTCAAGCAATTTGAGGCGTCGGAAGCGCTACGACTGGGTGCAGGAGAACTGGACATGGTAATGAATGCGGAGTGGTACTGAAACTGATTCTGGAAACTCCGCTGCTGACGCGCGAAGAAAAGATTCTGGCCTGTGAGTTGTCGCTGGCTGCGGGAGCTGATTTTGTAAAAACAGCGACTGGCCTGTTTGGTGGCGCAACCGTCGAAGATGTTTCGCTGATGCGCTCCGTCGTGGGCACGCGTGCCCGGGTCAAAGCATCAGGTGGAGTGCGTACGGCTAAAGATCTTGCCGCAATGGTCAAGGCCGGAGCCGATCGCATCGGCACCAGTTCCGGGGTAAATATCATGCGGGATATGGGTGCTCCGGAACTAACCTAGAATCAACAGACTGGACGATGGCGCCAGCTAATTTCGGAATAAGAGATTACCAAACTTCTAGGCTGCGTTCTCCACTCTGAGCGTCATCGACTGCCTGGCTGATATCATAGTTGCAGTGGACACACTCACAACTCAATCAGAACTTTCTTCCAACGTAGAGCCTTTGCTGCTGGAGGTCGCAGACGTGGTCAATACCACGCTGGATCTCGACACCACGCTGCGCCGGGTGGCGGAATTAGTGCGCAAAGTCATTGATTACGAAATCTTTGCCATACTTCTACTGAACGAACGGGCGCAGGAGCTACGTTTTCGCTTTCAGGTGGGTTATCCGAAGGAGGTAGCCGATCGGATCAAAGTCAGGGTTGGCGAGGGTGTCACGGGGCGGGCCGCGCAGCAGAGGCAAGCAGTGCTGGTCAATGATGTCAGAACTGAAGACGGATACATCGATGTTGTGCCGAATGTGTGCTCTGAACTCGCCATTCCTCTCATTGTTAAGAACCGCGTCATCGGTGTTATCGACATCGAGGCGCGAGAGCCAGGCTATTTCACAGAGGAACATAAGCGGCTACTAACACTAATCGCGTCACGCATGGCGGTCGGCATAGAGAACGCGCGGCTGCACACGCGCACTACGAGGCAAGCGCGTACCCTGCTGTTGCTCAATGAAATCGCGCGAGAATTGACCTCCATTCTGAATCTGGATCAACTTCTCAAACGCATTGCGGAATTGCTGAGCCGGCTGATCGATTACCAGATGTTCAGCATCCTGCTTCTCGACGCAACTGGGGAAAAACTGCAACACCGATTTGCCGTCCGCTTTCAGGAAAATATTCATCTCAAACACGACGTTCCTGTGGGCAGAGGCGTGGTGGGTTACGCTGCGCAGCGCAAACAAGCTGTGCTAGTGCCCGATGTAAGCAAGGATCCGAGATATGTTCTGCTGAATCCGGAAACCCGTTCCGAACTGGCGGTACCCCTTATTTATAAAGACAAAGCCATAGGCGTACTCGATCTGGAGCACACACGGCGCGGGTTTTTCACTGACGACCACAAGCGAACTATCACCACGCTCGCTGCTCAGATCGCGATTGCTGTCGAAAACGCGCAACTGTACGAGGAGATTGCTCGCCAGGAACGACGACTAGAGCGCGATCTTGCGCTAGCACGAGAATTACAGGTCCGGCTTCTACCGCAGACGCGCCCCAAGCTGACGAACCTGGAAGTGGCTGCCAGATTTGTTCCCGCGCGTGCCATTGGTGGCGATCTTTACGACTTTGTCGATTACTCGCTTTCCCGCCTGGGAATTATCATTGGCGACGTCAGCGGCAAGGGCGCACCCGCGGCGATCTATGCAGCATTGGTCAGCGGGATACTGCGCTCCCACGCTCCAATCGAGCCGGCCCCGGCAGAAATGCTCTCCGCCGTTAACAATTCGTTGGGAGAGCGTCGCATAGACGCGCAGTTTGTCTCGATCATCTACGCGGTATGGGACGATGCGATGCGAACCCTGCAAGTCGCCAACTCTGGACTGCCCCGCCCCATTTATTCCCACGACGGCAGGATTGAAATTATTGAGGCCACCGGGCTGCCGCTTGGACTATTTGACGACGCCGAATACGATGAGTTCACCTTCCGGGCAAAACCTGGTGACATGTTCGTATTTTTCAGCGATGGCATTCTGGACGCGCGCAACACAGACGGTGAACTTTTCGGACGCCAGCGCGTCGAGCAGATTACCGCTGAGTCTGCGGACAAGTCCGCTGACTACGTTGTAGACTCCCTGTTCGAGGCGGTCGAGAAACATGCAGCGGGTGTCGATCCTTTCGACGACCAGACCGTGGTCGCAATAAAAGTCAAGGGGAATCCCGCCAAACGGAAGTGAACCGCGCTAAAACCAGCCACGAAGCCCGCCCGCCTGCATTCTGGTATCGCGAAGCCAGAAAGGGATGGCTGCGCCGGGAGGCGGGATCAATGCTGTGCTGTGATGATGTTCCAGTTTCCCAGCTTGCTGAACGCTATGGCACGCCTTTGTACGTTTACTCAGCCTCCGCGATCGTTGGCCGGTTACGCGCCTTTGATCACGCATTCCGGACAATTCCGCATACAGTCTGCTACTCGGTAAAAGCCAATTCCTCACTCGGCATTCTTCGACTCGTCTCTGGATTGGGCTGTGGCTTCGACGTGGTGTCAGGCGGCGAGCTGGAGCGCGTGCTTCAGGTGGACAAACGTGCCGTTCGCAGAGTGGTGTTCTCCGGAGTCGGTAAGACTAAAGAAGAAATGCGTCGAGCTCTGAAGGTGAAAATTCTGCTGTTCAACGTAGAAAGCGAGTCGGAACTATGGGCGCTGGCAGAAGTTGCTGCAACTCTGAAGAGAACGGCGCCTATTGCTTTACGGGTGAATCCTGATGTCTCCGCCGAGACTCATCCCTACATTTCTACGGGTCTTCGAAAACACAAATTTGGAATTCCGATTTCCGAAGCAAGAGCGCTATACGCTCAGGCTTCGGGCAGCCGGCATTTGAAAGTTACGGGAATCAGCGTTCACATCGGATCGCAGATCACCGAAGTGAAACCTTTTCGGGCTGCCATGGAGCGCGTCGCGGATCTAGCGCATGTCTTACGCGAGGATGGTCACCAAATCGAGTATGTGGACGCCGGTGGCGGCCTGGGGATTTTCTATGAAAACTCAAATGTCCCTCGTTTTTCAGATTATGTAGCTGCATATGCTGACGCAGTTATGAGGCCACTACGAGAGCTCAGAGTGCATTTGATACTGGAGCCGGGACGGTCGATTGTAGGCCCAGCGGGCGCGCTGCTTACCTCGGTCTTGTACAAGAAAAAGAATGATGGTAAGAGATTTCTCATCGTGGACGCGGCTATGAATGATCTCCTGCGGCCATCTCTTTACAATGCGTACCACGAGATCATTCCAGCCATGCTGGAGTCCCATCCCACCGCGGCCGCAGAGACAGTTGATGTGGTTGGTCCGGTTTGCGAAACGGGTGATTTTCTGGCTCGTGATCGCAAATTGCCAATTGTGAATGAAGGTGATTTGCTCGCCATCCTCGACGCAGGGGCATACGGCATGTCGCAAGCTTCAAATTACAACACGCGTCCTCGGCCCGCCGAGGTGCAGGTAAATGGAAAATCCGTGAAGCTTATTCGGAGGCGTGAGTCATTGGCGGAAATGATGGAGCAGGAAAGCTAATTTGAGGTTCAGACGGGCGCTATATGGCCGCCTGAGAGTCAGTGCCCTTCTCCTGCACTTGCATCCCACACTATTTTTCCTCCCACAATGGTGTTTAGAACTTTGACCTCCCTGACCTTTGTTAGGTCGATGGAGAAGATGTCGCCACTGAGCAGAACCATGTCGGCGAGTTTGCCGGAGGTGATAGAACCCTTGTCTTTCTCTTGGAATTCGGCGTAAGCGGAACCCATGGTGTAGGCCTCGACGGCTTCCGCGACTGTCAGTTTCTGTTCTGGAAACCAGCCCTTGGGATTCTTGCCGTCAAGTGTGGCACGAGTTACCGCGGCATACACCGTTAGCATCGGATTGAGTGGCGCAACATTCCAATCTGTGCCTAAAGCCAGCCGCACTCCGTGATCAACAAATGTGCGGAACGCGTAGGTACGGCTAGCTCGATCATGGCCAATGCGTTTTTCCGCCCAGCGGCCATCATCAATAGCGTGGTATGGCTGGACGGATGCGATAACGTGCAACTGAGCAAAGCGGTCAAAATCCTTAGCCGCCATATGCTGGGCATGTTCAATTCGAAAGCGGCGGTCGGCGTCTCCATGGGCCTTTACCACATCCGAATACAGATCAAGAATAATTGAGATTGCCTGATCGCCGATGGCGTGAGTACAGAGCTGCAAACCCGCCGCGTCAGCGGTCATCATGCGATCGCGCATCATCGAGATTGGCTGCATCTCGTCGGAAAGCAAGCCGTGATTGTTAGGCTGGTCGGCAAAAGGCTCGAAGAAATAAGCGGTCGCGGAACCGAGAGAGCCATCCGCGTATCCCTTCAGTGCGCCAATTCGTAGATAAGATCCCCCGAAGGCATGGCGGATGCCGATCTTCGCCTGATCCTCCACCTGCATGATGAAGGGAGCGGCGTAGATGCGCGTCGTCAATTCACCCCGTTGGAGCAGTTCCGAAAAGACCGCGATGTCGGCATAATCCGGATTCATATCCTGCACGCTCGTCACGCCGAGCGAGGCCGCGTGAGCAAGTGCATGCTTCACCGACTGCAGGCGTTGCTCATGCGTCAGTGGAGGGATAACCTTGTTCACATATTCCATGGCAGCATCTTTTAGTGCCCCGGTAGGATTGCCTTGCGCATCGCGGACGATGGTTCCGCCCGGCGGATCGGGAGTCTTGGCAGTCACGCCCGCCATGCGCAGCGCCACGGAATTGGCCAGTGCCATGTGGCCATCGTAGCGGTTAACGAACACTGGGGTATCCGGGGTAATTGAATCAATGAGTTCTTTCGTGGGAAGTTGAGCAGGATTCCATTTAGTTTCATCCCAATCGCCACCGAGAATCCATTCCCCTTTCGCAGCACTTCGCGCACGCGCTCCGATGCGGCGGGTGAATTCCTCAGCGCTGGTTGCATCGTTTAACTGGACGTTGTCGAGTTGCGACCCTCCGCTCACGAAATGGACATGCGAATCATTGAAACCGGGTAGCAACAGCTTGCCGGCAGCGTCAATTACTCGAGTGTTCGGGCCTCGCCAAGCATTCGCCTCGGCAATCGAGCCGACGGCAACGATGCGTTCCCCAAGGACCGCAACCGCCTGCGCTGTGGGACGTGATTTGTCCACGGTCCAAACCTTTGCGTTGGTCACGATGAGGTCGGCGGCTGGCTTGGATTGAGACTGACCAGATGCGGCGAGCAATACGAGAGAGAAAGCAGACAGAGCTGACATTACCGGCCTCATCATCTCTGTCCCCATTTCAATTTTGTGCGTAGCACATCGAAGAATGTTTGCTCGAAGCGCAGAAGGTTGACTCGATGTTCGGATTTCTGGCAGCGGACACGGTCACCATCTTGTAGCGGCATGCCCACCTGGCCATCCACACTCAGGTACGCCTGTTCATCGCTGGTTTTCACCGCAATCTCGATGGTCGAGGTATCCCCGACCACTAGAGTACGATGCGTCAGGGAGTGCGGCGAGACTGGCGTAATCACAAACGCATTCACAGACGGCACGAGAATGGGGCCGCCAGCGGCCAGTGAATACGCTGTAGAACCGGTAGGCGTGGCAACAATCAGACCGTCCGCCTTGTAGGCGGACACAAAGGCCTCATCAACGTAAAGATCGAAATGATTCAAGCGGGCGATGGCGCCCTTACTTACAACTACGTCGTTAAGCGCATGATAGTTCGCGACGGATGCAGCCCCGCGGATAAGCTCGCACCGCAGCATCGAGCGGGTTTCCACGTGGCAACAGCTGCTCTCGAGCGCCTCTAGCGTGGGATAAAGCTGCGAGAGGGGTACTTCAGTCAGAAAGCCCAACGAGCCCAGGTTTACACCCAGCACAGGGGTTCCAGCCTTGGCGACGACTCGGGCAGCCGATAGCAGAGTGCCATCCCCGCCCAGTACCACAACGAAGTCGAGCGCGCGCGAAGCCATTTCCGATCGCGCGATGCTCTCGAAGCCTTGTGCGTAGGCCGACGTTTCCCGATCGACTACAACCTGGTACTGATGTTTTCGAAACCAGGCCAGCAATTCTGGGACAATTTGCGCAAGCTCAGGCTTGCTCGGTTTGGACATGATGCCGGCGCACTTGCGCCGCTCGGGCGATAAACGAAGGCTATCCATGTTGAAAACGGAATTGTACAGAATCGACGATGCAATTTCAGATTTACGATTACTTGATCATTGAGAATCCCATGCAAGTCCGTACCGTGTACATCGGTAGCGCCTTGGTTTACGTTCCCTTTAAAAAGTCCCGTAGAGCAGGAATTCCCGGTTTCCTTCGGCACCCCGGATTGGCGACTCGATCGAGTCCGTGCGGTCACAGCCCAGATCCAGGAGCGACCTACGAACCCTCTCAACTGCGGCAGACTGCGCGGCTTCGTCGCGTACAATCCCGCCTTTACCGACTTGTTGGCGGCCAACTTCAAATTGCGGCTTCACCAATACGATGATTTCGCAACCCCGACGCGCTGTCTCAGTTGCGGGAAAGGCAGCGCTCACTGCCGCGGGAAGGACCATCGTTGCGGAAATAAAAGAAACATCCATCACGGCAAGAGTCACGCGTTCCTCGACCTGGGCCCGGGAAAGATAGCGGGCGTTCGTCTTTTCCAATAGACGCACTCGTGTATCCTGGCGAAGCCGAAAATCCATCTGGCCGTATCCGGTGTCAACGGCAATGACGCGGGCAGCTCCATGCTGCAGCAGACAATCCGTGAAACCACCAGTGGAGGCACCCACATCCAGGCATATGCGCCCGCCGACCTCGACTCGCCAGTAATTGAGCGCCTTCTCAAGCTTCAAGCCACCGCGACTGACATATTTAATATCTTCCTCAAGCAAGCGCAAAGGGACACTGGCTTCGACCGCAGCCCCTGCTTTCTCGATCTTCTGCTCATCAACCAAGACTTTTCCCGCGAGGATAAGTGCCTGGGCACGCTCACGTGATGCCGCAAGTCCGCGCTGTAAGAGGAGTTTATCCAACCGCATTTTTTCTTTTTTCATCGACTAATTTTAGAGCCGGTCGCCCGCCGACACCAAAGTGCCAGCACCCGAGTCAGTGCAAGGTGTAGAACGCTTGTACGCTGAAATACTTACCGGAGTACCTGCCTTCTTTTGCACAGAATTGTCCACAGTGGTGTTGAAAATTGCCGCGTTGAGCTGTTGGCTGGCACGCTCCCCAATGGAACTGGATGGTTCCCAGTCTTATAACGCATTTGGACCCGCAAAAGAGCGAGCGCCGGTGCGCGCTTCTCTGCCTCAACACTTGAACCCGAAGCTAAAAATATAAAAGCCGCCCGACTTGGGCGGCTCGACAAAGCTTTTTCTCCTTAGCCAGCCACTTCTTCCAGCAATTTCTGGTCGATGTCGAAATTCGAGTGGACATTCTGAACATCGTCGTGCTCCTCCATCGCCTCCATCAGTCGGATCATTTGGGCGGCGGCAGCGCCTTCGAGCTTGATGTAGTTCTGTGGAATCATGGCGACGCTGGCTGAGGCCGGGGCAATGCCTGCCTTCTTCACCGCCTCGAGAACCGATTCGTAGACAGAAGGCGCAGTAAGGATTTCCCAATTCTCCCCATCGTCACGCAGGTCTTCCGCGCCAGCGTCTAGCACAAGAGACATCAAATCATCTTCCTTTGCCGCCGACTTAGGAATAACGATGTCACCTTTCTTGTGGAACATCCAGGAAACAGCTCCGGCTTCAGCCATGTTGCCGCCATTCTTACTAAACACGTGGCGGATTTCACTGACTGTGCGATTTCGGTTATCTGTATTGATTTCCGCCAGCAAAGCCACTCCCCCGGGACCGTACCCTTCGAGGGTAAACTCTTCGTAAGTAGCGCCGGGCAATTCGCCGGTACCTCGTTGGATCGCCCGCTTAATGTTGTCGGCCGGCATGTTTTCGGCTTTGGCTGCCGCGATCGCGCCCCGCAACCGGGGATTGGCATCCGGGTCGCCACCCCCATTTTTGGCGGCAATAGAGATTTCTTTTATGAGGCGGGTAAAAATCTTGCCTCGCTTGGCGTCCAGCGCGCCTTTCTTGTGCTTGATGGTGGCCCATTTTGAATGGCCAGACATGGAAATACCTCGTGTTTAATAAACTTTAATGGCGCAGGATTCGCCCCTGAAGGAGATCACAGGATGCCTCGAAACGGTCAGGCGAAAACAAATTATAGCATGCGAGTGCAGCCACTGATCTTTCAGTCGTCAATTCGTGGGCGCCCATCACTTGTTCACTGTACGCGACCTCGCACGATACGCGAACAGCACCGCCAGCAGCGGCGCTGACAGCAGCACGCCCCAGAACGGAATGAGCATGCCGAGCACGATCGGCGTCACGATGGACGCCCATATGGGAACTTTTACCACCCTCTTCATGATGTACGGCTGAAGTATTAGCCCGTCTATGACCACAATTACGGCGTATAGAATCAGCACGTAAAGGGGATGTTCCCAGTCTTTCCAGCGCACAGTCGCGGCGAGCGTCGGGCCAATCATACCCAGTAGAGGCCCAAAGTGAGGAACAAATTGCAGAATACCCGCAAGCAGCGCCCAAAATGGCGCCCACGGGACCTTCAGAATCCACAGACCGACTAACCAGAGAAGCGCTACCGCTAATGAATCCTGAAACTGGGCGACTACCCAGTTCTGCAGAGCAGTGCCGGTGACGTTGAAATGTTCCCTGAGATCCATCTCGGCTAAGGTGCGGCTTGCAGCTAGAAGCTCGCCCTCCAACATTATCCCGCATGCGGCGGCCTGCTGGCAGGCGCACTTGGAGCGCAGGTCTTTGCCGAACCCAAAATTGCACGAAGCGACACCATCACTGTTTTCATCAAATAAAGTGGCTTATTTCCCATGTTAAACTTCGGGCAAGCCCGAAAGGAAACGGTGCATGAAATTCGGCGTCCTCATCTTCCCCGGCTCCAACTGCGACCACGACGCTTACTGGACGATCCAGCAGGTTGCGAAACAGCCGGTAACGTTCCTTTGGCATGAATCTCATGACCTTGAGAACTGTGATGCCATCATCGTACCCGGAGGCTTCGCTTATGGAGATTATCTGCGCACCGGTGCAATCGCCAAATTTTCTCCGGTGATGGAATCGGTAAAGAAATTTGCGCACAGTGACGGATTGGTACTGGGCATCTGCAATGGTTTTCAAATACTTTGCGAGGCGGGGCTACTTCCGGGTGCCCTGCTGCGGAATGTCGGGCTCAAGTATGTCTGCAAACCGGTTCAAGTTCGTGTGGAGAATGCCGAGACACCATTCACCAGCGCGTGCCACCAGGGCGAAGTGCTAACCATTCCAGTTGGCCATATGGAAGGTAATTATTTCTGTGACGATGCAACGCTGGCTGAATTGTGCCGAGACAATCGTACTGTGTTTCGCTACTCGACACGGAACGGCGAAATTACTGCGGCTGCAAACCCCAATGGTTCGCTGGAGAACATTGCGGGAATCTGTAGTGCAGGTCGGAATGTGCTGGGAATGATGCCTCACCCGGAACGCTCTTCTGAGCCTGAACTTGGCTGTACGGAAGGATTTAAAGTATTCAGTTCTCTCGTCGGGGCAATGGCCGCAAAATAGCCGATCCGTTACTTAAAAAAAACATTTTTATCCACAGGTTCTTCTGATAGGCTCTCGCCTCGTCTTCTCTTCCCCCCTTTTTGGGCCCCATTTTAGGTATCCAGGGATTCCTTAGAGGAGGTGTGTGCGAGATGACAGCCAAAGAAGTTCTCACTTGCTTCTCCGAAACTCTGCTCCAGGATGAACGCATCCTGAGCCTGCGCGAACGCGAGCTTCTAACCAAACTCTTACAACGCGCCCGAGAAAAGTCTGTTATCAGCTCAGATGGATATTCTGCCGCATCGTCGGCGATCATCGATGCGGTGGGAGAGACCGTTGGACAGCGCGCGTTTAGCGTGCTCGGAAGCGAGATCGTACAATGTCTGCTGGAAGAGTATGGGCCCGCAACGGAACATAACATCGGCGTGCCGCTTACTGTGAGAGGACCACGTCCCCCTCAGCCCACCACCGGCAGTGGGCCACGCCCACCTCAGCCTACCGCAAGTGGACCTCGCCCTCCCCAACCGACTATTGCCAGCGGACCACGCCCACCGCAGCCTACCACTGCCAGCGGGCCTCGTCCGCCTCAGCCTACCGCAAGTGGACCTCGCCCTCCCCAACCGACTATTGCCAGCGGACCACGCCCACCGCAGCCCACAACTGCCAGCGGGCCTCAACCCACAACATTCGTTGTCCTCGACGAGTTCCTCGTTCCCGAAGAATTGAACTCGATTATCGAGTACACGCGGTCGCGGGAAGGGGATTTCCAGCTCAGCGAAGTGATTGCGCCGGGCCAAACCGGCGCGACACTCGATTATGAACATCGCCGGTCGAGGGTGCTGATGGATATCGGGGAGCACCAGGCAGTCGTCCTCAATCGCATTCAGGCCTATTTGCCGCGGGTACTGCAAAAAATGGGGCGCGAAGTATTTCCAGTCACGCGGGTCGAGGCCCAGATTACCGCCAGCAACGATGGCGATTTCTTCCGCAACCACAATGACAACGGCCAGGACGAGATTGCTTCCCGTGAACTGACTTTCGTTTATTTCTTCCACCGTGAGCCCAAAGCTTTTCAGGCAGGCGAGTTACGGATCTACGACTCTAAATGGGAAAACGGCGAGTACGTCAGCACTGGGAACTACCAAACCATTGTGCCCGAGCAGAATCAGGTGGTCTTCTTCCCTAGCTCGTTGTTGCACGAAATCACGCCGGTTGAATGTCCCTCGCTGGCATTCGCCGATAGTCGCTTTACGGTTAATGGATGGTTTCACCGGTAAAAGACGCAGCGTGGATGGAGTGGATCACACGGTTGATGGGGGAGTCGCCTGCTCGCGACGCGGGACGGGCAACGCTCCCCTCATCGGCCTTCTATTGCCTGCTTGATGAGCAGCCGACGCATCTTGTTCCGAAGCGCTTTTTGGCGGACGCCACGCTGGACACGTCCCACTCTCCGCTGGTGGTTAATCCTCACTGCTTTTTTGCCCGCCACGGCGAGGTACCGTCCGGCCTTACAGATTGCACCGAACTGTTCGAGAACTTCGCAGGGGGAGAAATCGTCTGGGTTCGCGATCCAGCCACTGACATGTCTACGCCATTCTGGCTCGGGCCGGAGTTCATCTCTCTGCTTTACAATGCCGAGCCCGGACATCCGGAGCCGCTTGGTTTGCCCAACTGGGCGCGTTCCATCCTGACGAACGCAGGCATATTGGTGGAACGGGACTCGGCTTCATGGCGTCGCAAGGAATGGATGGAAATTGTCCTGCATGGCAGGCAAGCTTTCGAAAAAGGCTACGTGCCGATTGGCCGCCTGATCCATCCCTTTCATGTAGCCGCCTTGCGCCGCTACTATCGTTGTCTGATTCGCACCGGAAAGGTGCGATTGGGTGATAATCAAAGCCCAGTCCGCTATGTGGCGCACAACGAGAGTGTCGCCCGATTCTTTCATCGCCAATTGACCGCAGTAGTAACGGATATGGTTGAAGAGCCGGTCAAGCCTTCATACGTCTATCTTTCGACTTATCTGCCTGGAGCAGAGCTGGAAAAACATACCGATCGCCCGCAGTGTGAGTTCAGCATTACTCTGAGCCTCGATTACTCCCCGGAACCAGTCCGTGAGACTCCATGGCCTTTGTATCTGGAGACCAACCACGGCCTCATCACTGTTTATCAGGCACTGGGAGATGCGCTTCTCTATCGCGGACGTGAATTACCGCACTACCGCCACCCCTTGCCGCGGGGCAGCACGTCGACGTCAATTTTCTTCCACTATGTGCATACAGATTTCAATGGTTCCCTAAGTTAGTAAAGTCGCTAGCTAAGCAGGGTTCTATTTGAGTCCTGAAACTATGTAGAGCACAGAAAGATTGTGGTAATAGCTGTAAACGTAACGGGAAGCATCCTGCGTCATAGCGATTGGACCCACAGAGACGACACCGGTGCGATCAACAGGCGTGAATTCGCGCACCATTTGCTGCTTTCCCGTAGCCAGGTTAACGCGATACACAGCGAGGGGCATCTCACCATTACGGTAAACGTATAGCGCTGATCCGTCCGCGGACCATTGGGCGGGAGCAAAACCAGGATCGAGACCTGGGATAGAACGGGGTTCGCCGCCAGCGATGGGATAAAGCTTAATGCCGAGATCAGGGTCCCATCCAGCAACGTATTTGCCGTCCGGCGACACAACCTTCGCAACTACGCCCTCCGGAGTAACAGGCCGCAGATTGTTACCGGAGACATCCACCATGTAACTGCGTAGCCTTCCCGCGGATTCACCACCAAAAAGAATCCGTTTGCCGTCCGGCATGAATCGCGTCGAGCCATTCTGCAAGTGGTCAATGCCGACGGGAGAAATATTACGCGGTTCCCCCGTCCCGATCGGCAACAGCGTGATGTGCTCCGGCTTCCCGGTAAAAACTGAGACTGCCCACTTACCGTCCGGCGACAGGTCACCGGGGCTGCCATCCCCCAAGCGGATCGGAGGGGAACCATCCAGTTTGCGAATAGACGTCGTATAGTTCGGGCCAGTGGGTTCACTGGCTTCTTCAAAAAGCACCCACTGACCGTCTCTGGAAACTGCGGTGGCGATGGTCCAGTCATACCAGGAAAGATCTTGAGCGCCCTTATTATTCCCGCTATCCCGACTTGTCTCCATGGCGAGACGTTCGTTGTCGAAGGTAATCAGAGCGTGGCCATCGGGCGTGACGTCCTGCAGCGTGAGACCGCCAGGGGCGCTGAGGAGCTGGCGTTTCTTACCTGTCAGCGTGACTGCCCACAAGGCGCGGTTGTACCCGTTCTCCGTCGCTGTAAACCAGATTTCGTCGCCTCCCTTACTCCAGGCGAGCCCATCCTCCGATTCCCATCCCGAAGACAGCTCAGTCTTGTGTCCCGCCATGTCTACTACACAGACAGAGCCGCGATCGTCCCACAAAGCGGGATGTTCCAGAAATGCGATTCTTTGGTCTTGTGGCGAGACACGGAGATCACTGATCCAGCCGGCAGTTTCGTAAAGCACTTTGCCGATGGGATATTCCAGACGGCTTCGTCCGCCCACATGATGGACCACGGCAAGTTCATTCTTGGAATCCCAATCCGCCCAGCGCACCTCGTCGAGAACTTCTCGAGGAGCCCCGCCAGCCAGTGGTGCGCGTGCCAGCGTGCCATTGATAAACTCCAAACGTGAACCGTGGCGTCCGCGCAGTTCTAACGCCATTTCGTTGGAGCTGGAGAGAGCAAGCAGCTGAGCACTACCCAGCTCTAGCGGGTGCTCCAGAGGTGAATCAGACGGCGTCGAATAGAGTTGCAGGGGACGACCATTCCACGAAGCGCCATAGATCACGTTTCTATAAGCCGGTTTGACCTGTGCGCGGTTTACAAAAACCCCCGACAGAACTCCACAAGCAGCCGCCAACACCAAGGCTGCTGTGACCCACACCCATCGTTTTCGGGACCGTGATTTGATCGTGGAGAGCGGTACCGTCTGTTGCTTGCTGGTAGAAACATTGGTCAATGTTCCGAGCGCAAAAGCCAGATCTCGTGCTGATTGAAACCGGCAGTCGGAATCTTTTTCAAGGCAGTGGCTCACAATCGGCTCAAATGCTGCCGGGATATTGGGGCGAATTTCGACAAGAGCGGCGGGCTCTTCCTTCAAGACGGCAGTTATCGTGTCCACGTTCGTATCGCCGTGAAACGCCCGTCTGCCCGACAACATTTCATACAAAATTGCACCCAGGCTGAAAATATCGCTGCGGTGATCCACCAGTCGACCACGCAATTGTTCGGGAGACATGTAGGAAACAGTACCCAGAACCACGCCAGCCTTGGTCTGTGTGGTCAAGCCTTCAACCGAATCGGTTACAGACTCTTCTTCTGGTATGAGCTTGGCGATGCCGAAATCGAGAATTTTTACTCGGCCGCCCTTAGTGATAAACAGGTTCTCTGGTTTGAGATCCCGATGAACAATGTGCTTCTCGTGCGCCGCGATGAGTCCCTGGGCGATTTGTAACCCGTAGTCTGCCGCCTGCCGCACTGGAAGGGGACCCTCAAAGAGACGCTGTCGCAGAGTCTGCCCTTCGAGCAACTCAGAGACGATATACGGGGTACCTTCATAAATGCCGATGTCGTAGATGGCAAGAATATTTGGATGGCTGAGTGCTGCAGCCGCTCGAGCCTCCTGCTCAAAGCGCCGAATGCGATCCTGATCGGCGGAAGACGCCCGACGAATGATTTTGAGGGCAACATCGCGTTCGAGACGATCGTCGCGGGCGCGAAACACTTCCCCCATCCCACCACCACCTATTTTTTCGAGCAGGCGATAGTGACCCAGTACTTGGCCGATCATCGAGGGGGTCGAGACCACTTAGAGGCTGGCAATGTTAGGCTTCGGTGGCTGGCAAAGTCAATACACCAGCGAACGGATGCAATCCTAACCGGTAAAGGGAGATTTGCTCTAAGGAACCTTGACGATGCTCATGAAAAGAATATGCTTGCTTGCGCTAACCATCGCGTTTGCGGGTATGACCAGTTGTAGTTCGTCCTCTTCTTCTTCCAAACACTCGGCATATGTGACCGTGCCCCAGACCAATACTGTGATTGGCTATCGAGTGGACAACACTTCGGGCCATCTCTCAGTGATTTCGGGATCGCCGTTTCCAACCGGAACGTCACCAGCTTCAATCACCGTGCATCCGTCCAACAAGTTTGCCTATGTTGCGAACCAAGGGGAGGCCGACGTTTCGCTCTACACAGTTGATTCGACCAAAGGCACCCTTTCAGAAGTGACCCCACGGACTGCAACAGGATTCAATCCCGTAGCGTTGGCTATAGATTCAAGCGGTAGCTTTCTTTTCGTCGCTAACCAGGCTTCCAACAGCATTTCTGTTTTTTCCATAAATTCAGGAAGCGGCGCTCTGGCGGATGTTGCGGGATCTCCATTTCCTACCGGGCCGAGCCCCGTCGCGCTTGCTGTATCACCATCCGGAAAGTTCCTTTACGTCGCCACTTCGAATGTAGCGTCAGTTTCCGGTTACTCCATAACTGCCGGCACAGGAGCTTTGCAGCCAATTCCGGGTTCACCATTTCCGGTTGGAAATGGGCCGTTCTCGCTGGCGGTCGATCCATCGGAACGTTTTGTATATGTAATCAACTCGGCCGCCGGTGACTTCTTGCTTTTGAAGATCAATTCCGTCACTGGCGCTCTGACTGCTGTCCCCGGACCGGCCTTCACCGCCGGGAAAAATCCCATCTCAGTTACTGTCGATTCCACCGGAAAGTTTCTTTACATCGCTAATCAAGGTTCGGGAGACGTTTCCGCCTACTCGATCGATTCCGCCACCGGCATTCCAACTTCAATTACAGGGTCGCCATTCGCTGCCGGTTCCGAACCAGTGTTCGTTGTCATTGATTCTTCCGGCAAATTCCTGTTCGTCGGTAATCAGAGCTCCAAGAACATTACTGAATTCACTATCGATATGAGTACTGGTGCTCTAACAAAAGTGTCGTCAGAAGCTCCCTCGACAGGCTCGGCGCCGTCATCAATGTCCACCACCAAGTGAGCAGGACTTTGGGTCAGTGCAAAAAATAGAAGAACAAAACTAGCAGCGTCTCATGCAGCACATAGGAGTTTTTGGCGAACTGTAACCTGAAAAGGGATCGGAAGAATTTGTGGTTCGTTTCGGCATATTGGGCTTCGGGTTGCACGCCGTGCGCCGGCTTATGCCAGGTTTTGCTTTGGCTAAGAATTGCCGTGTAACGGCATTGTCGAGGCGGGATCTGAAGAAGGCCCAAGAATCCGCTCGCCAGTTCCAGATCCCCTTGGCATTCGACTCGGCTGAACAACTGTGCCGGTCGCCTCAAGTGGACGCAGTATTCGTCACCACTCCCAATTCGCTGCACCTGCAAGACGTGTTGCTGGCCATTAAATGCGGTAAGCCGGTGCTCTGTGAGAAACCCATGGGGACAAATGCCGGCGAGTGCCGCCAAATGGTCGAAGCTTCGCGTCAGAAAAGTGTGTTGTTGGGAGTAGCTCAGGTGTTCAGGTTTGAGGATAGTACCTCACATCTGCGGGAACGCGTGGCATCGGGACAAATTGGACGACCCGTCTTTGCGCGTTCCGAATTTTCATATCAGGGGCGCGGACACATCCGAAGCTGGATTACCGACGCCACAGTTTCCGGAGGCGGACCGATCGCCGATGTCGGTGTCCACTGCATCGATGCGCTCCGCTACATTCTGCAGGACGAAGTGGTCACCGTAGGCGCCCACGGTACTTCTGACAAAGACTCAGGTGAAGTTGAAGCTGCGGCAGTTCTCACCCTCTACTTTTCTCGCGGCACGCTAGGCGCAGTACTAGTCTCGACTCGGGCCGACTACCGTACCCCGATCGAAATCACCGGCGAAGCCGGGGTCCTCCACGCCGACGACGCGCTGACGGTCGAACATCCAATTGACCTGCAACTGAAGCGCGGCGGCATGATCACGGACACAGAATCTTTATCGAACCGACCTGCCTATGCTCGGCAGGCGGATTCCTTCGCTGACGCGGTGGAAGGTAAGAGCTGCTTCCCCGTTCCCGGCGAAGAAGGCTGGCAAAATCAAGAGGTTCTTGACGCGGCGTACAGGAGCATGAAGAGTGGTCGAGCAGAACGCGTTCCGCTGGTGGGGAAACAGACTTTCACACTGGACCAATAACCTTAATGACCGCTGGACGGCTTTTGCGGCGGGATGCCTTTGGCCTGCACAATTGCCCAGTGCCACTCTTGATCCGTATTCAGCGTGATCCCCAAAGGTTCACGGAACCTTGTTGTGGTAAGCGGTGCGGCCGTTCCTTTAAGGTGGTAGAGCGTCGTCCAATCTGAACGTTTCTCCACCGGCGTAGAACCGGTGACGGCCGCGGCCACGAGCCTCGCGAAACCAGGTTTCGCGGAATCAACTTTACTTGAACCAGGATTGTCCGCCCCATGGTACGCTGCACTCTCGTTTTCATGCCGAACAATTGTGAGTCCTACTGTAATCTCGCGCACGTTCCACTCAGTTCCGTTGAAAATTGAGATCTGTAATACATCCCCATGGATCGCTGCTGGGCCGTCCAGTTTAGGCAGTTCGCTCTCCGGCAAATTCTGCGAAACGATCGAGTCGGAGAGCAAAGGTGCTGCCTGCCCGCTGAATGAGAGACTACAGGTCACGTCGGGTGAGGAGACTTGAAATTTATTGCCGGTTCCGTCAATCGAAAAGAGCTGGGACGAAGCGTTAAGCTTCCGGCTTTCGACCTCCTCCATGACTTGAGAAATGTTGTCATTATCGATCACGGTGTGCGCCGGCAACCCTCTGTTCTTGCGCAGGGACCGGGCCAGGTCGCCAAGCGGCATGTCGCCCCCGTCCGTCTGTGCAGCGGCAAAGATGGGGAACAGCAGCGCGATCATGGTTACGGATATGTACAGGCTCTGTTTCATCCTACCCCAAGGTACTCCCTGCGGTAACTTCCGGATCATTGTGCAGCAAGCAGCCGGCCGGAGCACACCATCCGCGCCAGCCGGAACTCAGTTAATAACTATTGTGTTGTCTCGAAATTGTACTCACACGGGCTGGAGGAAAACCTGGCAGAGGGCGAACGATGGTACTAGAACCTTTAGAAAAGAGCAGAATCGGTCAAGAAAAAGTAGGCGCGCAGGACAAGCATGGACAATAGACGTTGCGTCTTAAACGCTCCAACCTACAACAGTCCAGAGGAACGAAAACGTGTGACTGGATCCGTCAGAGGAATCGGCTGTCGCTTAAAGAGCCAGCGGGCCACGGCAAATCCGACCGCCGCATAGCACAAGTGCATCAGCTTCATAAGCCACCCCCTAAACGAACATGTTTGCTTCTCGGGGGAGACTTACACTTCCTGTACGCGACCACGATAGCAAGCCGCAATCGTCAGGTCAATGCACTGAGGTGCCATGCGGATGGCCCGTAAGTAACAGGGCGTTACTTGGAAATTGCGACTACCC